>OMFM01000158.1_pt1 | contig 35759 bp, 35 predicted proteins | sample 1645661 | NCBI WGS metagenome assembly OMFM01 (sample SAMEA103958128, study PRJEB25191) | human gut metagenome | reverse complement strand
CCGCTCACTTGTACTATACGTCAAGCTCGGCGTTCGCTTTCTCGCCGCCGTTGCGGCTCGTGTTCCTTCTTTTAATATGCACATTCCGTGTATAAGAACGCCCTGAATTAGTGAAGATTATTCCTCTACAAGAGTGTTGCGTCGTGTCCTCTAAAAGCGCATTTTAGGCGGTGCGTTGCCCCATGTCGTCGTCAATAACGTAGAGAATATTGCACTCCTCGCCCGTGCGCGCGTCAATATAAATATAATACGTTCCGTTTTGGTGGCACTCGAACTCGTAGGCAAGCACCTCTTGCGTTTCTCGAAGAGGTATGAGCGTCAGTCTGCCCTCGCCGACGGGTGGGATTGATACGCTTGCGGTTGCCGTTTGGAGCGAAATTTGCGGAGATTGAATTATTCTTTGATGATGATTGTACGCATAGTGGGACGCGTCGAAGCCTACGATGGAGTTGTCGGTTTCGTCAACTTTGACTTTGACAAGATCGGGATAGAGAATCACGCCGTCCTGCACGGGCGCAAGGTTGACAACACTTTCGCCGCTAGAAGAGGACGACCACACCACGCTCATATTTTCAAAGCCCGCCGCATTGCAAAAATCTATTGCCGCTTCCGTGCACGCTTTGCTTGCGTCCGTCCGCACTACGCTTTGCGCCCCGTCCGGACGAGAGTTGAAAGACACGAGCATGCCGCCCTGCTTTGCGATTTGAACGTATCCCCTTTGTCCGTTTGAGGAAACGATATAATCGAGTGTTTTTATATCGCCGCTCGCCTCGCTCACAAACTCGACGTCAACGGGATTTACGTTTTTCAACTTTTCTTTGACAAGCTCTGCGCCTTGTTCAACGGATATCTCATCGCCCGTCAAGCCTTTGGTTTGTCTGTTCTCCAAAGCTGAAGAAAACGGCCCGTCGTAAATCATTTCGGGATACTCGAAACTCGGCTCGGAAAAGGACGAGAACGAACTTACGAACACGTCGAGCGCGCCCTCGTCGGCGAGATTTAAATTTGCGTCGTCTAGATTTTGTCTTACGCTTTCAAGCGACTTTTGAAAAACATCGGCAATATCTCCCATTTTGAAAAGCAACTCTCTGTCCTTTTGCGACAGCTCGCCGCCCTTTGCTATACGCATTGCAAGCGAATGGGAATAATCGCCAAGCTGATTGACAAACTTTTGCGCTTTGAGCACGCCGTCGTCGTTGGACTTGAACGTCGCCAAATTGCTGCTTGCAAGCTCGGACGCGCTCCACACCTCGTAGAGCAAGGATTGTTGCATACTCTTTGAATTGGAAACGCCGATTTTGCGCAGATTTATGCCCAAATCGCTTGCGCCGTCAAGCAAATCGTAGTACGCCCTTTGATAGATTGCGTCCATTTGACGCTGATACGCCTCGTGCGTGTTTACGCTTGTTTGCGCATAATACAGCGCAACCGAAAGCCCCACTACTGCACAGGAAAACAAGCCCAAAACCGTGCCCAACACGGCGGTTTTGACAACCTTGGAAGTCGGCTTTTTCTTTTTGTCCGCTTGATTTTGAGCGGTATTTTTCTTTTTGTTATCGTTGTTTTTCATATCTTTTCTCCTTTTAACAAAAGGCGTGATTGCCTATCGAAAGTTTGACCGTGCGCGAAAGCATCCATTTGCTCGTTGCCGTGCGCGGATTGTAATAGAACAAGCAGCCGTACGTCGGATCCCAGCCGTTGAGCGCGTCTTTTGCGGCGTTGTATGCGGATTGATTGGGCGTCAAATTGATTTGTCCGTCGCTCACGCAATCGAACGCGCCCGATTGATACACCACCCCCGCCACGCTGTTGGGGAACGAAGACGAGCGCACACGATTCAGCACGACGGCGGCAACCGCAACCTGTCCCGTGTACGGCTCTCCCCTCGCCTCGCCGTAGACGACTCTTGCAAGCAAATTGAGATCCGTCGAACTTGCGGACGATGACGAGGACGAACTCGTTGTACCCGAAAGGCTTATACCCAACGCTTGCGCCGTGCGCGTGCCTATGATACCGTCAGCGGTAAGCCCGTTTTTCTTTTGAAAGGCAACAACCGCAGCTTTGGTCTTTGCGCCGAAAATGCCGTCCGCGCTCCCTTTGAGATAGCCCCATCTTATCAATTTTTGCTGAACGGTTTTGACGCTATCCCCTCGCGAGCCTTGTTTGAGCACGGTGGCTTGTGCAACGTCGGGAGTTTCGATAAACAGCAAACTCAAAATCGTCGCCAAGGCAAGCGCAAGGGCAAAAATCAAAATCACGCTCTTTTTTGCAGCGGATTTACAATTCATGTTTCACCTCTTTTTTGCTAGTTTTTCTCCGCACTCGATTTTTATGCACGTATAACACGCTCGAAGTTCGTCAATAATTTCGTCATGAAAAAGACTTGCGTTTTTGCGATAGCAATAATTTCGATTTTGATTTTGTCCGCACTTTTGTTGTGCGCGTGCGACGACGCCCCCTCTCAACGAGAGCTTGCAAACGAGTGTATCAGAATACATATCAGAGCCAATTCCAACAGCGACTGCGACCAAGCCGTAAAGCTCAAAGTGCGCGACGCAATCACCGCCTATCTCACGTCCGAACTTGACGGATGCAAGAGCAAACAAGAGGCGAAAACCATCCTTGAAAATGAAAAGGCAAATCTCGTGAAAATCGCAAACAACACACTTTATGCAAACGATTTTGAATATAAAGCCTCGATTGCGTTGAAAAACGAGTATTTTCCCGACAGAAAATACGATGGGTACGACTTCCCCGAAGGCAACTATGACGCACTTATAATTTATCTGGGCGAAGGCGTCGGGGACAACTGGTGGTGCGTTGCGTTTCCCCCTTTGTGCTTCCTGCCCGAAAGCACCGGCGGAGAAAAAATCGTGTACAAATCGTGGGTGAAAGAGTGGCTTGACAAGCTGTTTTCAAAATGAGGTATATTTGCCCTCGATTGAAAAATACTAAACAAAACCCAAAAGGAGAAGATATGAAAATATATAGAGAAATCGTCAGAAACACCGCTATGGGCGCACAGTCCATAGACAATATTCTTTGCTATATCGACTGCGAAAAAATGAAAAATCTCGCTCTTTCGCAAAAAGAAACCATGGAAGAGTTTTATCAAAAAGCAAAGTCCGAACTCAGCGAAAAAGAGCTCGAAGACGCTCAAACGAATCCCGTGCAACGCATTATGTTGAAAGCAGGCGTAAAGATGAACGCAGGCTTAAACAACTCGTGTTCACACCTTGCGAGCATGCTCATCGACGGCTACAACATGGGCATAGAAAGCGTGCAAAAATGCATAAACGAGCTGAATCGCGACGGCGTCGACGTTCCCGACCTTGCAAAAGACCTTATGAAAGTCTACGACAAAAACATCAAGGCGTTGCGTGCGTACTTGTGACATTCCGCACTTGCATGCAAAGTTTGCCGCATAGTAAAACGCCGCAAACTTCCGCAATGCATTGCACTCTCTCAACGTAAAAACCGCCTCGACCGAGGCGGTTTTTCGTGCAAAATCGCGGGTTTAGAATATCAATCCTTTGGCGGCGTATATGACAAACTGGTTGTCGCCAAGAGGAATACGATTGTAGCTTGTGCCTTGCACCGACGGCGCGATATATACGCAAATTGCCATATAACCGTTGTCGCGGCTGTATTCGAGCACGGCGTCAAGCTCCGCTCTGGTTTCGATATACAAATCGATTTTGACGATGCCGACGGTTATATACGTGTTTTTGTAAACGTCGAACGTCGTATCGGCAGTCGGAGAGGAAGTTTTTGCCATATGCGTATCGGCTATATCGGCGTCGGTTTTGAGAAAATACGCATAGTTGAGATACTCGTACACGGTGTCCGTGCCGTCCTTGCCCACAGCCAAGTCGCCCCACGTGGTATCCACGACATACCACTCTCTTTCACCGTCGCCGTTTGCGTCGACGAGAACTTTGTTCCAAGCGTGTCCACAGGCTTTTTGTTGCGCCTCGCTCATGTTTTTCAAATCTTTGTTTGCATAGCCGATCACGCGCACCGCTCTTATGCCTTCCATTCCGCACAACAGCGCAAAGGCTTTGGACTTTCCGTCGCAAACCGCTCTGTGATCGTTGAACACGCCTTCGAGATAAAACGCGTTGTACTTGGACGTGTCAGTACCGCCCAGCTCTGCGACGGCGTAATCGTAGTCCACAACGTTGACTATCCAGTCGTAAATCGCAGCGACTTTTTGATAATCGCTCATATCGTCGGACAAATACGTTTCTAGCACGTTGCGCGCCTCGGCGTACAATTTTTCAAGTGCTTTGCCCTCCGTATCGGTTGCGAAAATCGGCTTATATCCGAAAGATACCGCACGGTAAAGCTCGTTGGAATTGCTCACTTTTACACTGTCTTGCGCATTGTCTATCGGAAGCGAGGTGCGCTTTTCGCTTTGTGCGGAATACCGCAAATAACCTTTGATTTGTTCGCTGTCCGTCTTCGGAGCGTATGCGCCCTTGGGGATTCCGAACACCGTTTTGTCCGTGAAAGAAATGGAACCCGACGTGCCGCTCAACGCCACCGAATAGGAAAAACTGCCCGATTCGTCACCGCCTTCGTCTACGGCTTGCGACACTCGCTCACTGAATTTGTCGACGTTTTGCCAGTTCGCGTTTGCAACGTACATCTCGAATTTTTCGCCCTTTACATGCTTGGAAATCGCATAGCCGACGTATGCGTTGAGGTCGGTTTGCGACAATATATACGAATCGTAATAGTTGCCGAGCCACAAAAACTTGTTTTGCATTGCGTCTTTTACGCCCGTCGGAATATTTTCGAAATCGTATTCGAGCGCATAGACGATGATTTGTCTGCTCTCAACGTTTTGCACGGTTGCTTTGAGCGTGTTTTTGCCGTATGAAAGCGCGACGCTTGCAACCCTTGCCGACTTTTCGACAACGCTCGTCTTGCCCGTCGAATCCGTCAAAGTCCACTCGCAAGAGGCACTTTGATTTGCTCCGAGCGGCAAAAGCGTCGTGGAAAAGGTCTTTGTTTTGTCGCCTTGCGGAGTCGCTTTGAAAAAGTATGTGTCTTTGCAAACTTCAACCATTTCGCTTGTCGGAACAACGGAAAGACTGTCCGCAAGGGCGTATCGTTTGACGAAAACGAGGGATATTTCCGCATGCGTGGTTTGCGTGCCGTCCGTCAACTCGACTTTTATTTTAACCATGCACTCGTCACTTATTTCCGACACGGAATACACGAAATTTTTGCTCGTATCGTCCTGCTTTTTGCCGTCGACGTACCATGCAATCGCAACTTCCGTTCCGTCTTTAAGGGCATTTTCGTTCCAGCTTACGCTCAACTCGACGTCGGTTGCTCCGTCGATAAGATTCTGTTGAATAACGTTGCCGGTGATTTCGAGATTTGCGCTCAACACCGGAGCGGACAAAGGCGCGACCTCGACTCGCACGGATATTTTGTCCGACTTCACGTTGCCGTTTACAACGACGTAATACTGAAAAGTTTTGTCCAAATCTTCGCGTGAATAAGCGTGCGAAAACGTCTTTGACTTTTCGTCCAGCGCATTGTCCTCGCCGTTTGCAATCTCGTGCCATTCGACGTCGGCTTTCGTTACGCGTGCGTTGTACCAGTTTGCACTCAGCACGAACTCTTCGCCGATATGCGCGACGTAAACGCCGCCTTGGTTTTCAAGTCCGCTTATGACGTCGATATCGACTTTCGAAATCGTCTTTTGAGAATTGAACAATCCGCATGCGGCAAGACTTGCCGTAAGCAAGGCAATCATGACGACGAGCAGTGCGGATTTAAGTAGGCTTTTTTTCATAAAGTCCTCGGTATATTCACGCAAGTACTTGCGCAAAAATCGTTTTATTTTCGTTTATATTTTATTCTTTATATTCAATATTGTCAATATAGACGCCTTTGCCGTTGCGGTTTGAAAAGAATTGTGCTACAATTCGTCTTATGACAAACAATTCGATTTTTGCGCTCAACACGCCGATATCAAAACAGGAAGCTCTTGCGCTTCATCCCATGGCACTCGCATTTGTGGGCGACGCAGTGCAATCCCTTTACACACGCACGAGAGTCACGGTCGGCTCCAATCAAAAAACCGGCGCGCTTCACCACGAGGTGATAAAGGTAGTAAAAGCGGTGTCGCAAGCCGCCGAGGCGGAAAAATTGCTCCCGCTATTCGACGAGGACGAGCAGGATATTTTCAGACGTGCAAGAAACTGCAAGGTGCAAACGAGCGCAAAACACGCCGAAATGAGCGAATACAGACGAGCAAGCGGATTCGAAGCAGTGCTCGGTTATCTCTATCTCGTGGGCAACACTCAAAGGTTGGAACAATTTTTGAGCGTGTGCTTCGAGGACAATATCAACAACTAGGAAGGTCGCTATGTATATTTACGGACGCAATCCCGTCAAAGAAGCGTATATCGCAGGCAAAACCGTTGACAAAATTTTCGTGCAGAAGGGCGAATTCGACCCTATGCTTTCGCGCGTTCTGAAACTTGCAAAAGAGGCGCGCACCGTTGTAAGTTACGTTGACAAAAACATGCTCGACAAACTTGCAAACGGCGGCAACCACCAAGGCATCGTTGCGGCGGTGACGGACTTTTCATACTGCGAAGTCGAGGATATAATAGACCTTGCAAACGAAAAAGGCGAACCGCTTTTGATCGTGATACTCGACGGCATCACCGATCCGCACAACCTCGGCGCAATCATCAGAAGCGCAGAGTGCTTCGGCGCGCACGGCATCGTCATTCCAAAGCACAGAAGCGTAACCGTAAACGACACCGTCGTCAAAGTCGCATGCGGCGCAACAGAGCATATGCTCATCGCAAAAGTTACCAATATAAACGACACGATAAGATGGCTCAAAGAGCAGAATGTATGGGTTTATGCGACGGATTTTGACGGTAAAGCCCCGAAAGACGCAAATCTCAACGGAAATCTCGCAATCGTAATAGGCAGCGAGGGCGAAGGTATTCACCGCCTCACCAAAGACCTCTGCGACGACACTCTCACAATTCCGCAATACGGCAACGTCAACTCGCTCAATGCATCGGTGGCGGCAGGAATCGTGCTGTACGAAGCTGTAAGACAACGCAGATAACGAGATAATCACTTAAATTTTCGGCAAAAAATAAGCAAACGGATATGACAAAAGAGCAAGAAATCCAACTCATCAAAAAAGCACAACAAGGCGATATCGAGGCGGAAAACTCCGTCGCTTTGGCGTATATGAATCTTGCAAAATCCATTGCGCGCTCTTTCGGAATCGCGGGCGCGTACGACGTGGACGACCTTGCCGGCTACGGCATGCTTGGACTTATCCGCGCCATACACACCTATGACGAAAACGGCAAGGCAAACTTCAAAACCTACGCTTCTCGGTGCATCAAAAACGCAATCGTGGACGCGGTGCGAAAATCGGAATCGGGAGCGGTGGAAATAAAACTCGACAGCGTGGACGACGAGATTCAAGGCGAAATGCAACAGACAAACCCCGAAAGCATTTTTATAGAAAACGAAACATCGTCATTGCTTTTCGAGGCAATATCCTCTCTGCTCACCCCCACCGAACTGGATGTGCTGAAATTGCATCTTGAATGTATGAGCTATGCCGACATAGCAAAAGAGTTGGGTTTGGAACGCAAAAAAGTGGACAACACCATCTATTCCGCAAAGAAAAAAATCCGCAAACTTCTTGACAAAGAGAACAATTAACCGAAAATCTTGCTCGGCAAGATTTGTTATTATGCAAAAAAATAAGACCGCTGCTTTGGGCAGCGGTCTTATTTTTTGCTTTGTTATTGCAACTTATTTGTTTTGGTTTTCAACTTTTTGGAAGCTGATTGCACCGTTGAGACCTACGACAGCCTCGTCTTTGGTTGCGTCGTAAACCGCCTTGCCGGTGAGGTTTGCCGTGCCTTCATAAGTCACGCCGAGTGCGGATACGGTTGCTTTGACGTTGCCGTTCAACACAAACTCACCTGCGTTTTCTTGGCTGTTTGCATAGACGTTGATCGTTGCGACGAAGTCAACGCTTGCAACGCCCGTCACGCTTGCGGAACCGTTTGCCGTGACAACCGCGCCGTATTTGCCGTCTGCAAGTTTGCCGACTTCAACCGAAAGACCTGCGCTTGCGCCGAGAGTTTCGCTGATGCCTGCGCCTGCGCCCATTTCAATCTTGATGGTGCCTTGAGCCGTTGCGTATGCTTTGACGTTTGCAAATGCGTTTGCAGTGCTGTCGTCGCCTGCGCTTGCGCCGAGGGTAAAGATAGTTGTGTCTTTTGCTTTGTCAAAGGTTGCAGAACCTTTGAACGAGGTGACAGCGTATTCTTTGTCTTCTTCGCCTTCTGCGGTTGCTTTTTTAACATATGTCACTTTTGCTTCAAAGGTGTAGTCTTTTTTACCTTCAAGCTCGGCGCCTTCGGAAAGTTTGACGTAAAGAGCAAGCTCGCGCACTTCTTCTTTGCCGGTTGCGTCGTCAACGTACGTGATGGTGATCGAATACTTTTCGGTGTATTCTGCATCCGTGGATTCAACCTTTTCGACTTTGATTCCGTTTTCGGAAAGAACGGTGTCCAGTCTGTCAACCATGCCTTGAATCATGGGTTTGAGCGTTGTGCCGATGCCGGTTGCCACTGCTTCTGCTCCGAGTGAGAGTTGATTGTTGTCGCCAACTTGGATGTTGACGCCTGCGTTGAAGTTGACGTCTGCGTTATCTTCCGCAGCAGCAGACGCTCCGCCTGCCATGTTGGATGCCAAAACCGCTACTGTTGTTCCGAGAACTTCGGAGTTGGATGCTTTTTCGGAATCCTTGGGATTGCATGCTACGAATGCAACGAGGGAAAGAGAAACGACAAGCACAAGAGCCAAAATCGATACTGTTGCTTTTTTCATAATATAATCTCCTTTTTTTGTTTTTCAAATTTCATCCGCAATTCCTGATTGCAACAATATAATACGACTGTCGATTAAATTTGGTCTAAAAGGAACATAAAGATTGCCTTAATTTAAGAAGCTCGCAAAAAAGTTTTCGAAAATGGAATAGTATTATAAACAAAATGCGCTAAATAGATGCATAACGCGAAAGAGCCACCCGAACGGCAAAGCCCAATATTTAATTTCCACAAAAACACAGTATTCGGATGAAGAACAAGAAAAAAACTTTTGCGAATCCGCCCAATGTATATGTAATACATGACGGGTGAGCAAAAGGGTTTTGACGCAGTTATTCGCCGAATAATGCGTTTTTGTTTGACAAATATATTTTATTAATATATTATTATTGAGCATCAAATCGATGCGTTTCCTTTCCCGAAAGGGACACAAGACCAAAAGGAGGTATTAATCATGGATAAGTACGAGGTTCTCTACATCATTCGCGGCGACGTGGACGACGACAAGAAAAATCAAGTCGTAGAAAAATTTGAAAACTTGGTTTCCACTCTCGGCGGCACCGTTGACGGTTTGGACAAATGGGGCATGAGAAAGTTTGCTTATGAAATCAACAAGCAAACGGAAGGCTTCTACGTTCTTATGAACGTCACCTGCTCTAAAGATGCTCAATCAGAACTTGACAGATACATGCGCAACGACGAAAACGTCGTCAGACAAATGATCATCAAGAAGTAATCGATAAGGAGAAAAACTATGAACAAAGTGTTTTTGATCGGCAATTTGACAAAGGATCCGGAACTCGCATCCACAAACAGCGGTATCAAATTTTGCAGATTTACACTTGCTGTGTCCCGTTCCTACTCGAAAGACGGCAAGAGAGAAACAGATTTTCTCCCTGTCGTAGTTTGGAGAGCTCAAGCGGACAACTGCGCACGCTACCTCAAAAAAGGCAGCAAAGCGGCTATCAGCGGCAGCATTCAAACAAGAAGCTATGACACGCAAGACGGTTCTCGTCGCTACGTCACCGAAATCGCTGCGGACGAGGTGCAATTCCTCTCCACCAGAAGCGATGAAAACGGTGCCGATGAAGTCGATTTCGACGATCTCAAGCCCATCGACGAGGATCTTCCATTCTAATTTAAGGAGTATTTGAAAATGGCAGAAGAAGTTAAAGCACCCCGCGCTCCCAAGAGAGTGCCCAAAAAGAAAGTGTGCACGTTCTGCGTAGATCACGTTGACGACATCGACTACAAGGACGTTGCAAAGCTCCGTCGCTTCATCACCGAGAAGGGCAAAATCCTTCCCCGTCGTATGAGCGGTGTTTGCGCAAAACATCAAAGAACGCTTGCTGTTGCTATTAAGAGAGCAAGAGTCATGGCTCTGCTCCCGTACAAAGCAGACTAAACGTTGCAGATTGGCAAATAGCATTGTCAAAGCCCCTCGACCGTCAACTCATTTACGTCAGTAAATTAGGGTTGCCGTTCGAGGGGTTTTTTCGCGCTCTTCATCCAATCTGCAACGTTTAGTAAAATATTAAATAAAAACACAATTTCGCAAGATTGTCTGCTTGGTTAGCGCACTTCGTGCGCCCTTTTTTATGTTTAAGAAAGGCACGGTTTTGTCCGTGCCTTCCTTTTATATTTTGTTATGCCGCTATTCTTGTGTTAAAAAACAGACATGCCATGTTTTGTTTTGCAACGGATGCTTGTGCTTTAACATTCGTTTTCTTTTGTCCATATACATACCCGATATAGTTAGTTTCTTGTGAGCACTCTGTTTGCATGTCGAATTTCAGATTTCCGTTCTTATCAACCGTCAGAACAATGTTTCCGTTGTTATCGGTACGGTAAACGGCTATGTTCCTGTTTTTCAACCGATTCAACGTTTCTTGACGCGGATGATAATAGGAAGTATTGTATTTGCAACTTATCAAAGCGTACTCAAAAGTATATTCGTCCAGGAAATCGCCCATTGTTGAAGTTTCGCTGCCGTGATGTCCGACTTTGAGCACATCGCAGTCGATTTTGCCGGTGCGTGCCATAACAAGAGGCTCGTTTATTTCGTTGCTGTCCCCCGTAAACATAATCTTTCGGTTGTTATATGTCAAAATTCCGATTGGGGAAACTGCATTTATTCTTTCACCGCCTTTTAGATTTGTGCTTTTATAATAATTCTTTGTTGGACAGTAAAACTTAAATTCATATGTGTTTGCATCGTCGCGAATAACGATATTGTTCGTGTTGTCATCATCATCCATATTGATGTATATATTACAATTCGGTTCCGTCAACGCTGCTGCAAAAAACGATGCATACTGTTCAGTAGATATGGTGTCCTCGTCCGTAAACATATCCTTTTTCTCTTGTGGTATTGAGTTAAAACGGTTTTTATCTTTTTCAGACCATTTACTCATATTGGGCGTTGACAATACATTTGGCATGAATATATTATTCACGTCAAACGCATCCACAACCTCATCAAGATACGACACGTGATCTGTATCGGTGTGCGTAAGCATCAAATATTCCAAATCTCCTTCGACATGGTCTTGCAAGTAATTCAAAACCACGTTTTTGCCGAATGAATCATACGGCTTCGTCGTGCATCCGCTATCGATAACCATATCCTTTCCGTCAGGAAATTTGATATATATGCAATCACCCTGTCCAACGTTTATTATGTGAACCGCAAGTTCTCCGTCTCCTCCCACAAGGTTTGTCGAACCGCCGCCGTTATTGTTGTTGTCACCTTTGATCGTTGCGACGATGCTGTCCCACGTGTCGGGGAATGCAAAATACACAACTGCGGTTGCGATTGCTATGACAAGCACGATTGCGACAATCGAGATGATAAACGCCTTGGGGTTTGCCTTGTACGCCTTCTTTGCCGCTTTTTCGACGGGAGAAGCGGTTTGCTTTTTTGATTTCGTTGATTTTGAAGATTTCTTTGCCATAATGCCATTATATAAAAGAAGTCGGAAAATGGCAATCCTCAAATGTTACGTACTGCAAAAATTAAGATTGCGCAAATAAAGAATCCTAAGTTTTCGGCACGGGTTTTTCGTTTTTCAATATTTTCGTTTTACAAGGCGACATTTAGAGTATATAATACAAACACAGTATATTATATATATAAATATCCTTAATAGGATTGAGGCAGACTATGGCAAAAGAAAAGGAACAATTCGTCAAAGAAATCACGGATATGAGCGTGAATTTCCCCCAATGGTACACCGACGTGGTGCTTAAAACCGAACTGGTGGACTACGGCCCCGTCAAAGGCACAATGGTCATTCGCCCGTACGGCTACGAGATTTGGGAGCATATTCAAGAAGAACTCAATGCGAGATTCAAAGCAACGGGACACAAAAACGCATACTTCCCCATGTTTATCCCCTATAGTTTTCTCGTCAAAGAGGCGGATCACGTCGAGGGATTTGCTCCCGAAGTCGCGCTTGTCACACATATCGGCAACACGCCGCTCGAAGAACAGCTCGTTGTCCGTCCTACGTCTGAAACCATCATCTGCTCGATGTACGCCAAGTGGGTGAAAAGTTATCGCGATTTGCCCGTACTCATAAACCAATGGGCAAACGTCGTACGCTGGGAAAAGACCACGCGTCCCTTCCTTCGCACAAGCGAGTTCTTGTGGCAAGAGGGTCACACCCTTCACCAAACGGAAGAAGAAGCGAGAGAAGAAACCCTCAAAATGCTGGAAGTGTACCGTGAGTTTATGCAAAACGTGCTTGCAATAGACGTTCTCGTCGGTCAAAAATCCGAAAAAGAGAAATTTGCCGGCGCAGTCGACACATACACCATGGAAGCAATGATGCTTGACGGCAAAGCATTGCAATCGGGTACGTCCCACTATCTCGGGCAAAACTTCTCATCCGCTTTTGAAATCAAATATCTCGACAAAGACGGTCAACTCAAAAACCCCTATCAAACGAGTTGGGGCGTATCCACTCGTCTTATCGGCGCGCTTATCATGGCGCACGGCGACCAACGCGGATTGAAATTGCCGCCGAGAGTTGCACCCTATCAGGTCGTGATCGTTCCGGTTGCGGCACACAAAGAGGGCGTCAACGAAAAGGCGCAAGAGATTGCAACCCTTCTCCGCAACGTCGGCGTAAGAGTCATGCTTGACGACAGAGAGCAATCTCCGGGCTGGAAATTCAACGAGTGGGAGATGAAAGGCGTTCCCGTACGTCTTGAAATCGGACCTCGCGACATCGAAAACGGTCAGGCTATGATCGCTCGCCGCGATACGCACGACAAGTTTGCAATCAAGCTGGACGATCTCTCAACCGAAATCCCCGCTTTGCTTGACGATATCCAAAAAAATATGTTCAAGCAATCGCATGACTTTTTGCACTCGCACATCGTCACTTGCCACACTCTCGACGAGATGAAAGAGGCGTTGGACAACCACAATTTCGTCAAGACTATGTGGTGCGGCGACCGCGCTTGCGAGGACAAAATCAAAGAGCAATTTGCCGCAACGTCGCGTTGCATGCCGTTTGACCAAACGCCCGTCGGCGACGTTTGCCCCGTCTGCGGCAAACCCGCCCACAAAGTCATCTACTTTGCAAGAGCGTATTAATGACGGTTTATAAAAACGAATCATATGAAAAAACGCACCGAACGGTGCGTTTTTAAATTTTTAAAAATTCGGGTTTTAAAGAATCAGTCCAAATCGTCGAGCTCGTCGTCCTCTTCTTCCTCGTCTTCGTCTTCTTCGTCCTCGTCGTCATCGGCATAATCGTCGATGTCCCCCAAGTCGTCATCGAAATCGTCGGGGCATTGCTCTTCTTCTTCGTCCTCGAATCCCTCTTCCTCGTCCTCTTGGAGTTGGTTGAGCGAAACTTCGTTTTCGTCGTCGGGAGCAATAGGCTCGTCGTCTTCGACGTACTCTTGCCAATCGTCGTCATCGTCGTCGAGTTTGTTTTGTGCGGAGGACGCTTGCTCCTCTCTGCACGCCGCGCAGATTTCCTCGCCGGGTTCAAGATAATTGACCTTGCAAACGGGGCAGATTCTTTCTTCTTCCTCTATATCGTCATCGTCTTCCAAAAGACAGATTTTGCTTGCTTTGCCGAGTTCTGCTTTGCAAACCTCGCACAGTTCTTCCTCGGTAGGAATCCAGTTCAGTTCGCAGCGCGGGCATTTCTTATACTTTCCCATAACAACCTCGCCTTAGGTTTTGATTTTTATATTATATTGATAAGATGTGATTATGTAAACTATATTTTCGTTATTTTTAAAATTTTTTTCGCACAACCTTATATGGTATATATTAAAAACAAATTCAACCATATGTGGTGAATGAAAAAATAAGTGAAAATAAATATTGAAAACCTGACAATTTGCGCTTAAAATGTGCATTGTTAACCTAATTACAACATTTATTGGGGAAAATCAGTCCTAATAAACAAATAAGTATAATCATCGACAAAAAATCGTGAAAACCGCATTTTTACGTAAGCCGATGGATTTTATAATCAGATTAACAAAATCATTTCTGTAAATTGGAGGGAAATTATGAACAAAACAATAGTGATTGCAGACGACAACGCTGCGTTATGCTCGGGCATGCGAGATTTCATCAATTCGCAAGACGGATTTGAAGTGGTCGGAGTTGCTCAAAACGGAAATGACGCTTTGCGCCTTATCGACCTTTACAAACCCGACTTTGTCCTTCTTGACATCGTCATGCCCGAACTCGACGGCTTCGGAGTGCTCTCCGCAATGGAAAACAAATCATCGATCGTGATCATGATGTCACAGCTTGCAAGCGACGGATTCGTCCAAAAAGCAATGCAGTACGGCGCAAGTTACTTCCTTGCAAAACCGTTTGACTACAACACGGCGTTGAAAGTTATCAATGATTTTTCAAATCCTCGCCCGGCGCAACGCTCGCAAGTGAACGTGAGAAAAAATAAAACACTGGACGAACGTATCGCGAATTTGTTTATATCGGTCGGAATTCCCGCCCACATCAAAGGTTATCAATTTTTACGCGAAGCAATCAAAATGACGATTGAAACGCCCGAAATCATCAATTCCATCACAAAACAACTCTACCCCGGCATTGCTCAAAGATATCAAACGTCCGCATCAAAAGTCGAACGTGCCATTCGCCACGCAATCGAAGTTGCATGGAACAGAGGTAAAATTGAAAATATAAACAACGTTTTCGGCATCAAAATTTACGCTCCCAACGAAAAACCCACCAACGGCGAATTTATCGCGCTCGTCGCAGACAAATTGCTGTTGGAGTGTGCATAGTATTGTGCCGTAGGCACAATACTATACGCTCAAGCGTGCATATAATTGTCCTTTCTGACAGTGAAATTTGCGCTATGCGCAAGTGATATTGCAGCATTGCCACAGTTAAGGAAGATTTGAATCTTCCTCTTGCGTGCAAAGCACACCCCACCAAGCAGATAATTTTGCGAAATTGTGGGTGAATTTTTGCCCGTCTTAATTTAATAGCAAAAAATTCTCTGCGCGGTTAGTAAAGCAATAAATCGCGCGTGGCTCTTGGCAATAGGCAAATTTTGCGTGTTGCCATTGCCTCTGCGATGATTTTTGCTCGCGCAAAGAACTCCTCTCTCCCAACACATTAGAACGGGCGACAAACGTCGCCCGTTCTAATGTGGTTTGTTTTTTCTAATAAAACATCCATAAACCACAACCATTATATGCTGTTTTTCATCAAGGTCTTGACGGCGGTGCTTGTCTGCCGCCGAATCGCATATTAAAGGCAGTGGACGATGCAATCGTCCAAGGACACGATAGGACAAAGAAAAAGCACTCGCTTTGAGTGCTTTTGGCCTTATGAGTGGACTCGCTCAACAGCAAGCGAGCAAATGTATTTGCAAAAGCGCAGCGTGCAGACCGAAAGGTGGTTCGCGCGCCATAGGCGCGAGGCGGCTTTGCCGTCTAAGGACACGATAGGACAAAGAAAAAGCACTCGCGCTGAGTGCTTTTGGTTGGATTGAGTGGACTCGAACCACCGACCCCCACCTTATCAGGGTGGTGCTCTAACCTACTGAGCTACAATCCAATATGGGTGGTGGAGATACACGGATTCGTTTAATAGCGAGCGACTGTGCTTGCATAGCGAAGCGAGCGTCAGCGAGGACTTGTCCTCGGTTGCATCGTATGCGATGCGGTTGCGCCCGCAACAGAATGCGGGTATTTCACCTGTGGTGGAGATACACGGATTCGAACCGAGGACCTCCTGAATGCAAATCAGGCGCTCTACCAACTGAGCTATATCCCCACGTGAATGCTATAAGATAATAGCATTTGCACAAATGTTTGTCAAATGATTTTTACAAAAATTCTTTTTGCGCAATCACTTTGACTTTTGCAAGGCGGCGATTGAAAAATCGCACCTTGCAAAAACCGTTGTTTTATTATTTAATAGACAAGCCGTCTTTGAACGCTTTGCCCACCGTTTGGCCGAGAACGACGTAGGCGTTGTTTGCGCTATCAAACGTAATCGGAGCAAGTTTTTGCACGTCGATTTTGCCGTCCGTGAGCACGCTCTCGTCTGCCGATACGTTGACTATACGGCCTCTCATCGTGCCGGTTTCGCTGTCGTAATCGATAAGCTCGCACTCGATTGCAAAGGGCAATTCGTTGATGACGGGAGCGTTTACTCTTGCGCTGTGCGTAACCGTGAATCCGGTTTTTGCAAATTTGTCGGGATTGTCGTTTGCCGAAATAAGTCCGAGATAGTCGCACTCTTTGACGTATTGCTTTGTTGCGACAGATACCGTGAAAGCCTTTTGTTCGAGGATATTTTTGACGGTTTTGTGCTCTTTTGACAAGCACATCGAGATTTGTTCATAATCGCCGATACCGCCCCATGCGGCGTTCATTGCGTCGACCGTTCCGTCTTTATCGTAACTTGCGATGATGAGCACGGGCATAGGATAAAGCCACGTTTTTGCACCGAAATCCTTTCTCATTTGTTACCTCCGCATGCAAGAAAGTCGCATTTTTGCGATTTAGTTATATATCCTATTTATTTTTTTGTCAATACTCAAGAAAAACCATTCATCAATCCGCGCCGTTTTGCGCAATATACTCGGTGTATGCGCCAAGGTATGCGAATGCGGAAAAGTAGGTGTCCAATTTGAGCGTGTTGGCAAGGAATATATCCGCCAAAATGGCGTTGCCTTTTGAAAGATAGTATAAATGCGCACCGTAGTTGAAAATGCACTTTTGCAACTCGTCATCGTCGGGAATGACGTCGCACTCGGAAAGAGAATCCCCCGCAAAAAGTTTGAGAGATTGCATATAGCCGATGTGATGTCCTATCTCCATATTTCTATCGAATTTTGCCATATCCGCATCAATGCGCTTGCCTGTACGCGCGTCGCACGCAACCGCCCAGAACAAAGACGCAACGTACATATCGCCGTTGCCTTTCGCAAGCTCTATGCACTCGTCGAAAAGCTCCTTCGCGCCTTCGAAATCGCCCTCGTAATATTTGCAACAGCCGAGCATATATTTGGGATCGAGAGTGTCGCTTGCATGTTCTGCGCACCAAGAAAATTCCTCTTTGGCATCGTCGATGCGAAGTGTGGACAAATACCGTCCCGCACATTTTCTCCGTGCGTCATAGTCGTCGGGGCGGAGAGCTTTTGCTTTTTCAAACCACTCTATCGCCTCGTGATAACGCATTTGAAACGCAAGTGCGCCGCCGAGTGCCATATAGGTTTCGTAGCAAGGATTCTTGCTTTCGTTTTCTCTTGCTTTTGCGGTATTATCGTCATCGCAAACAGTGTTTGCGTGTGCTTTGCCAAACAAAATCTCATCGTCGCGCAATGCTCTGACGTCGCTGATTTTGTTGCAGTTGCAGTTGGGATCACTAAGGCACATTGTTATCTCCTAATGCCGAAACGGCACTTTATCTATGTATTATTTACACTTTATCGTGCTTTCTTGCACGATCTTGCGTCTGAACTCAATATACTGATTGATCATATATACGGCAAGTTGCAAAAGCATAATCGCTCCGCCCGGAGCAAGAATCCAGTTGTATTTGCCAAGCAAAATTCCGCCGTAATTGAATGCGTTTTGAATCATCACGCCCCACGTTACGTCCGTGACGCTGCCCATGCCCAAAAAGCTCAGCGTTGCCTCAATCATGATGCAACTTGCAACAGAGGGCATAAACTTCGCAAGAGCAACGTCCATAACGTTGGGAAGCGTGTGCCGCAATAAAATTCGCATTTCGCCGTAACCCATGGATTTGAGTGCGCGCACGTAATCGGAATTTTTTACGCTCATGGTTTTTGCTCTCACCGCTCTTGCCGTCGAACACCAACAAAGCAGAGAAATCGTGAGTATTATACTTATTTTTCCGCCGTTTGTATATGAAGCTATGACTATCGCACAAGGAAGCATCGGCACAAGCAAAAAGAAGTTGATTATGCCGTTGACCGCCTCGCCGGCAATACCGCCGATATACCCTGCCAAAAGTCCTATCGCAACACCTATGACAAGGCATGCAACCGCACTCGAAATGCCCACGATAAGAGTTGAACGCGTGGCAACAATGAGTTGTGAAAAGATGTCGTAGCCGAGATTGTTCGTGCCGAAGATATGTTCGCGCGAACAGGGTAAGAACTTGTCAAAGCTCTCACGCGAAGAGTACGGCGCAATCTTTTCTCCAAACAAAGCGAACACCGCAAACGTAAGCAAAATCGCAATGCCCAGCGCAAATACGATTACGGACAAAACTCGCCTTGCCTTGTAGTTTCGTGCACTCAATGTTTTCATGCCGCCCTCCTCTGCCGAGGATCGAAAAATGCGACTATTACGTCGGCTATAAAATTGGACACGATTACGCTCACTGCGATCGCTAGCAACGCTCCTTGGAGCATGGGAAAATCTTTGTCGCTTATCGCACGATTGACCAGCATGCCCACTCCGTCTATCGAAAAAACTTTTTCGATGATTATAGAGCCTGCAATCATATGCCCGAAACTCGTGCCGAGCATGGATATGAACGTAGCGGAAATATTCGGAAAAGTATGCACACATTCGAGCCTTGCGTCGCTCAAACCCTTTGCGCGCGCATAAGACATATATTGTTCGTCATAAATTGTTGCCGATTGATTGCGCACAAGCAAGTACTTTTTTGGCGTAGATACAAGCGTCAGCGTCAGAACGGGCAAAACCAAATGCAACAGCCTATCCGGAAACGAGTTCTGCGCAAACGGTGAATTAAGCCCCCCCGAAGGGAGAATCTTCCACTCGAAAGCAAACAGTATAAGAAGCAAAATCGCAAGCAGAAACGTAGGCACGGCATCGACCACCATCATGCCGCTCGTCAAACCGACGTCAGCCAATCGCGATTTTTTGTTGCCGGCAACAAGCCCCAGCCAACACGCCAAAAGTGCAGACAACAACCATGCGGGCAGCGTAACTTGCAATGTGCGCGGAATTTTTTCAAGTATAACTCCTGCGACGTCTTTGCCTTGATGGTAAGAATATCCCCACTCGCCATTGAACAAATCCGCAACGTAGTTGGCAAATTGTTTGCCGAGAGAAAGATCAAGCCCCATCTCGTGATAAAGTGCGTCGTACTCCTCTTGTGTTATCGTTTTGTCGTCTGCACCAACAAGATTTGCAAGCGGATCGCCGGGCATAAGGCGCGGCAAAAAGAAGTTGATGACAAATATCCCCACCAACGCAACTATTGAAAATATCAAACTTTTGCTTATCCTTTTTGCCATATACGCCTTGTTTAAGTTTTCTCTTTTTTGTTCAAAACAATGTTTTTTGTTATCGATTTTGCGTTGTAAAATCCGTTTTTTGCAAATTCTGCCGCATCTCACGCATTCTTTTTCAGCGTTTCAAACGTAACGACGTTCAAGATGCCACTTGTCGCGTCAAGCCTGAATCCGTCGAGTTTGCTGCTTGCGCCGTAAGTTACGCCTGCGTAAAAGAAAGGCACGCACAGCACGTTTTCTACCATATAGTCCTGATAGTCGCCCACTGCTTTTTCAAGCTCTTCGTCGGAAGTCGCCTTCTTGATTGCCTCCAAAATTTTGCCGTATGCAGTAAGGTTTCCATCTGCGTCTTCGGTGAGCATTTGCCCGTGCGCAACGGGATTCGGGTTCATCGGGCACATATTCGTACTTGTAGCAAGCGTATATCTCGTGCCGTAACCTGCCTCGAAATCATAACCCTTTGCCGTTATTTTGGCAAAACTTGCCATATGATTGCCGCCCTGATAGTACTGCTGCCAGTCGCTTCCTTTTGCAACAAGAACGACTTCAACCATTCCGCTTTCTTCGATTTGCGTTTTGAGAAGGTCGACATATTGCGTATCATTGGTGCCCGAATGTACCAGAATTTCAAAACGGAATTTGTTTTGCTCGGAATATCCCTCGCCTGCAAGCAATTCTTTTGCCTTTTGCAAATCACGCGACCAAGCGGGAGTTTCCTTGTACCCTACGATGCCCTCTCCCACAAAGCCTTCTCTTGACGGTGCCGCACCGCTCGGTGCAAACGTTTGGCGGATTTTGCCGTAATCTATTGAAAGAGCAATCGCGCGTTTGACGTTGACGTTTGTCATCTTTTGGTTGTTGAAAAACATCACCTTGTCGATTTGCTTGGTTGCTTGCGAAACGAGTTGTACGCCACTTGATCCGTCGAGTGCGGACATTGCATCGGCAGAAAGGCCTTTTGAATAGTCGAAAATCATATCGACTTCTCCGTTTTTCAGCGCAAGCGTAAGCACTTCTTGCGAGCCGTATTGTTTGAACACGACCTTGTCGAACTTCACGTCGTCTGCTTTGGGATATCCGTCAAACTTTTCAAACTCGATTGTGCCTGCCGCCTTATCGATAGCAACAAACCTGAACGGACCCGCACCGACAACCGATTCCGCATCCGTGAGTGTGTCTTTCGTTTTGCCGTCGAAAATGTGCTTGGGGACAATTGTTTCGCTTGCGACTTTTGAAAGGAACGTATCTGCAATATCGACGGTGAAAATCAATGAATTGCCGTCTTGCGATACGCTTTGATAGTCCTCGCCTTCTTTAAGCGATTTTAGTGTGTATTTGACGTCCTCGATTGAAACGAGGGTTCCGTCATGCCATTTGTACCCTTCCTTTTGTGTGAGGGTTACGGTTTTTCCGTCCTTGGAAACTTTGTAGTCGCAGTCAACCCCGACAAATTTGCCGTCTATTTTGCTCACTGCCGAAATCTGAGATACAACCGACGCAATTTTGTCGAAGTTGTAGCCCGGAGCGCCGCCCGCCGCATCAAGACGATTGAGCGAATCGACAACCGTCGTCGTACCTACCATAAGCACGCTTTCTTTCGTGTTGTTTTTCGGATTGCATGCAACAAACGCAATGCTCGTCGTCGCAATAATAAAAACCAACATCATCGCAACGATAATTTTACTTTTGTTCATGGTTTCCTCCTTTATGGTTTGTTATAGTTTTTCTTCCGTTTCATTTCGATAGCCCGCTACTTTTGAGAGTGTGCCGTCTTTAATTTCAAACGCCTCATCGCAAAAATCGTCGACAAGACTCATGTCATGCGAGATAAAAAGCAGCGAAATATTCTTTTCTTTGACCAGTTTGTCCAAAAGCTCGACGATGCTTTTTTGCGTCGTGGGATCGAGCATAGACGTTGACTCGTCACAAACGAGAATTTTCGGATTTAACGCAAGCGCACGAGCAATCACCGCTCTTTGTGCCTGTCCTCCGCTCAGATGCACGGGCAATCTTTTGGCAAGCGTTCTTTCAAGCCCCACCTCGTCGAAAAGTCCCATTGCCTTTTCTTTTGCGTCTTTTCCGATTTTTGCTCTCTTTGAAAACACGAGAGCTTCCCGTATCGCACTGCCTATGCGTTGGGACGGATCTAGAGCAAGGAGCGGCTTTTGCGGTATAAGCTGAATTGCCATGCCAACCTTTTTATCATACCTGTTTTTTCCACTCCAAAGCGGTTGTCCATCAATCAGGACACGTCCTTCGCTCGGCACTACAAGACCGCATACTATATTGGCAAGCGTGCTTTTCCCCTCTCCGCTTTTTCCGACAATTCCGACTTTTTTGCCGTTTTCGACAGTTAAAGACACGTTTTTGAGAGGATAAACGTGCGTTTTCCCCTTGCCGACGGAAAACGTTTTGGATACGTTTACGATTTCAAGCATAACTCACCTCGCATGCGGCTATCAGACTCTTTGCATACTCGCTTTTCGGATTTGAAAAGACTTCGCAAGTCTTGCCGTATTCTTGCACGCATCCGTCTTTGAGCACCAAAACGTAGTCGCACTTTTTGGCAACCGTCATATCGTGCGTAACGATTATAAGCGCAGTGTCGGCAAAATCCTTGTCCATACACGCCCAAAACGCCTCGCTTGTTTCTTTGTCGATTCCTCGTGTTACCTCATCGGCAACGATAAGCCGTGCAGTTGCGCACATTGCAATTGCAAGCACAACCCTTTGCGCCTCGCCGCCACTGATTTCAAACGGATACTTTTCAAGGATAACCTCGCCGTTTTTCAATCCCGCACGAGCCAAATTGTAAACGGAATACGCTCTCTTTTGCTCGCAAGTGAGTTTCAGTCCGGAGCGAGAAAAAGCCTCGTAGATTTGCGTTTTTATTTTCAACGACGGGTTGAGCGACTCCGCTCCGCCTTGCGGAACAAACACGATTTGTCTGCCCAAAAACGCTTTCCCTCGCTTGCGACTTTTGAGAAAATCCTCTCCCTCGAACAATATTTGCCCGGTTGCAAAACAGTTGTCCGCAAGCGACGAGGTGAGAGCGTTTACTATCATGGATTTTCCGCTTCCCGACTCGCCGACTATCGCAAGCCGCTCCCCGCTTTTGAGGCAAAAGGAAACGTCGCCCACAATCTTTTCGGTGGAGCGCAAAAAGCATGCGTACACGCTCAAATCGATGACTTCGATCACGTTTTCGTCCATGCTTAGATTATACCATTCGAATGACGTCTAATCAAGCTAAAACGCACTCGTTTGTACGGTTAAAATTATAAAAATAAAACAAATTAGAACATATTGTTTTGTTAATGGCAAAAATTCATACATTATGTATTGACGCGCGAACATAGTGTTTGATATAATGAAAAAAAGTAAATCATAACAGAGGGTTTTATGCACAAAAAAATCAATGCCACAACCGAAAAAATTTACAATGCGTTTGCCGAAGTTTTGCTTGAAAAAGCGTACGCGGACGTGCGAATTCAAGACGTTTTGGACAAAAGCGGTGTTGCAAGAAGCACGTTTTACGCACATTACAAAACGAAAGAGGAATTGCTCAAATCCATATGTTCGACCATATTCGGACACGTCTTTTCCCACTCGCTTGCAGAGGAAAAAAGCCACGATTTTTCAAAATCCTCCATATTCGACTACAAGCACTTCATCACGCACATTTTTTATCACTTGCACGACGAAAAAACGCTTGTTCACGCCATTTTGCTTTCGCAAAGCAAGGACACTTTCCTCAACTATTTGAGGGGCGAACTCGCCGAATTTGCAACCGCCTGCGTCGAAAACAATTTCGTAACGGGCAAAAACCTACCCAAGTCCTTGAAAGTCAATTCGATAATCGAAAATTTCGTCCTGCTTGTCGAATACTGGGACGAAACCGCCTTCACCGACACCCCCGAACGCCTAACGGAATATTTTTTGATTATGAACGAATAGAAAACAGTTTTTCGCTTGTTGTAAATCTATGATTTCAACTACACACATCTTGGCGTTGTTGTTTTGTGGCACGTCTTTATTGACATCTCAAACATAAAGAAAAAGTGTGTGATTCTTCATCAAATCACACACTTTATCGATATTTTGCGTATTTTGACTGCTTATTTAATTATTTCCAGCAATCTTTGTGGCAATGTCGGCAATGATACTATTCCATAATTGCAGTGTTTACCGTCACAATATTCGCATAACATAAACGAAGTCCCTTGTGTTTCAACCGTAAACAGCCTAAGTCTATCATTGCATAATACTAGAATCACATATGCATTTTCACATATTGAAAACATTTGGCACCGATACAAATATAACAAAACTTGATACTCTCCAAAAGCATCCGTACATGCGGCCATCGGATTGGTAATCGTGCTTAATGCAGGAGCGTGACGCATATGTTTGCATGTATCCAACAACAGTTCGCCCGGTTCATTGCCATACAAACTTCTTATCTCCATGGCGTGCCCGTTTCCTTTCATAACAGTATCGTAAACATAACGAAATTTATTAATCAGTTCAGCGTTTGCCAAATCATCTTTCGATACCGAATAATCTTTTGTAAAATTGGTATTCATAATTAACCTCACAATATCAAAATGTTCTCTTTTAACAATTCTTGTATATGTGCCTTTTCATAATCGGCAATTACACACTAAATGTCTAGTCCTCTTTTTTTTCTATTCCTCGCATCAAATTTGAGTTGATCTTGTTGAAACAACTCTTTTCCTTCATCGGCACAATAGATATTACTCATTAGAATTTTTAGTATTATAGTTTTTGAAATCTTGCAATCGGTTAAGTGCATTTCGCCAAGTCCCATGTCCCCTCTCTCCCAAGTTCTCTTTTTTGCCCCCAATTTTGTACTGAAGAACATAAATGTTTATATCATTGTATAACTCACAACGGCTGATATTTTCCATCTGGCATATTTGCCTAATTGCAGATACATACGAATCCGCAGTGTTTGGTGAATAACCTTTTATATTTAAATATCCCCTAAATTCACGCTCGATTGCCCGATCTGTGACAAATGACAGTTTTGGCATCATCTTTACACTAAACTCGCACCCGCTAAGTGCTTGTTCAATTTCCTCTTTCGTATAAGTTTTCGCATAAAATTGCTCAACAATTTCTTTTAAGGGGCGCGTTTGCATGTCTAAACGTATCTCTTTAACCCTATCTTGTGATGGTTGCACGGTATGCATTGTGTGGCTCTTTTGGGTTATAATCATTTTTCACCTCCGTTATATTTTTAATATAGTTTATCTATCATAAAAACATTTCCCGTCGCTTGTTTTCATTATAGGAAAGCCGTCTTTGATAAGATAATCCACGTTTCTCGCAACGGTTTTTCTATCACAAGGCTTCCCTATACCCTGCAAATACCGTGCCAATTCCGTATAGGATACAGGATGCTCGCGCGATGTATATTTTTGCAGCACAATAAATATGTGTATTATTATGGTTTTCGTTGCATAATCTTTTCTCATTTTCTTTCCACTCTTATTATAGCAAACACCGATGGACAAAATTGTCCGCACCGTAAACAAACGTTCAATCGATAGTTATTTTCTTTTCGCTATGTGTTTCAAAAAACACTTTCAACACTTCAAAGTCAATTCTTTCACCGTTTATTTTGAATCTATGGTATCGTCTAAATGTTTCTTCATATTGGCTATAAAAGCACATCTCGCATTTGCCAAATGAAGGAGAATTTTTCTTGTCGTGAGTTGAAAAAACAATGCCTAGTTTTTTGCCTTGCAGGTCATAAAAATCATAACCGGTTTCAATTCCTATAGATGATATTGCGTTTTTTATTATGAAATCTCTCGTCGGAAAATCGTGTAATGGTCGATGTGGTTTGGGTGACGTATTTGTAACGTCACGTCTACATACATCACACAAATCTTGTGTGTCTTGAATCCAGTTCAATTCACATTTTGGACATTTTTTCATCTAATCTGCCCCTCCACCCTTTTAAATTTGTAAATAATATACAGCAAAACGTTTCGCATGTCAATAATGGGGCATTGGGGAACATAAGCCATACTCTGTAGCGACAAGATAAAATCATTATGGAGATGGAAAAACAAGGAAGAGCCTGCCAACATAGACAGGAGCGTACTTGTCGTACGTGACTGTTTATGGGGCAGGCTCTGACACAGTTATTCGCATAATATCTTTTAGAATAGTGCGCCAAATCGATAAAGAGCGAGGAAAAACCCCTTGCGCGGCAACCCTAATGTACATGAAATACATGAGTTAACGAGCAAGGGTTTTTGTAAGGAACGAAGTGACGGAAGAGCGATTGTTACAAAGTCAATCGCGTCCAATGCTGTTTGCCAAGATATTGTTTGTTGTAATAAAGCCGATATTGAGATGAAGAACAAGAAAACACCCTTTTGCGAGCCCGCCTAACGTACTGATGTGTACGTGACGGGTAAGCAAAAGGGTGTTGACGCAGTTATTCGCTCAATAGCGGTTTTATTCTACAGCGATTTCTTTGATGAGCACCTCGTTTCCGCGCACCAAATAGGTGTGCTCGCTCCCGCAATAGGGGCAGATCTTGCCGTGTTCGACGGTGGGATACTCTTTGTGGCAGTCCTCGCAATAGGTGACTGCTTTGATGGGCTCGATTTCAAGAGTGCAACCGCGCAGAAGATCCGTGCGGTTTGCATTCCAGTTCCAACAATCAATGAGTTGATCGTTCACAATCGTGGATACTTCGCCGATTTGCATGACGACTTTTTGGATTTTGGTCGCCTTGTTTTCGACGGCGACGTCGCGCACCATATCCGCGATGTGAAACACTACACCTAGCTCGTGCATATCAACCTCTTATTTGTTTGCTTTTTTTGCCGCTTTTGCTGCCTTCACCGCTTCTTTGTGCTTCTTTTGAGACGCTTTTTCTTCAGCGGTTTTCTTGCCGAATACGATTCTCATGCCGCGCTTGAATGCGTAAGGAAGAATTGCTTTAAACTTGTCTTCGCTGCGCACCATGGTGGAGCACTCGGGATGCTCTCTGTGGAGATGGATTGCGTCGAATTCGCACTTGGTGGTGCAGATACCGCAACCGATGCACTTGTTTTCATCCACAACGCTTGCGCCGCATCCGAGGCAACGACCTGCTTCGATCTTGACTTGTTCTTCGGTGAGAGTGCCGTGCAAATCTCTGAAGGAGTGTTTGTCGCCTTCGAGTTCTTTGGCTTCTTGTCTGCCGGCGGTGTCGTAGCTGTCGATGACGATGTTGTTTTTGTCAAGCTCGATGAATTGTCTGCGGTTGCGACCGATGGTCATGCTCGTGCCGGGTTGTACGAAACGATGGAGAGATACCGCTGCGTTCTTGCCTGCTTCGATTGCGTCGATTGCAAACTTCGGTCCGCTGTAAACGTCGCCGCCCACGAAGATGTCGGGCTCTGCCGTTTGATATGTGAGAGAATCCGCAACGGGATAATTGCCGTGATGGAATTCAACCTTCGTTCCCTTGAGCAAATCGCCCCACACAATCGCTTGACCGATTGCGAAGATGACGTGTTGCGCTTCAACGGTGATGGTGTCGTTCTCGTCGTAAACGGGGCTGAATCTCTTGGTTTGAGGATCGATGACTCTCAAGCACTTCTTGAACACGACTGCCTTGACGGTGCCGTCTTCGTTCTTGAGGATTTCCTTCGGACCCCAGCCGTTGTTGACGGAGATGCCGTCTGCAAGAGTTTCTTCGATTTCGTTCTTACTTGCAGGCATTGTTTCTCTCGATTCGAGGCAGTACATACCCACTTCTTCGCTTCCGAAACGAACTGCCGTACGAGCGCAGTCAACCGCGACGTTGCCGCCGCCGATAACAACGGTCTTGCCTTCGAGCTTTCTGTCGTGATTTTCTGTTGCCGCATGCAAGAAGGAAACTGCCATATCCGTGCCGATTGCGTCCTCGCCGGGCACTCCGGGAAGTCTGCCGCCCTGGCAGCCGATTGCAACGTAGAATGCCTTGTAGCCTTGCTTTCTGAGTTCGTCGATGGTGACGTCTTTGCCGACGTCGACTCCCGTCTTGAACTCTACGCCAAGCTCACGCAATACGTCGATTTCAGCGTCGATGACGTCCTTTTCGAGCTTATAGGAAGGGATGCCGTAGGTGAGCATACCGCCGAGTTTCTCGTTCTTTTCAAACACGGTGGGTTGATAGCCCTTGGTTGCAAGATAGTATGCGCAAGAAAGTCCCGCAGGGCCTGCGCCGATGATTGCAATCTTTTGTCCCCAATGCGTTTCGACGTTGGACGGAATGACAACTTCGGGTACGAATCTTGTTTCCGCATGCAAATCTTGCTCTGCGATAAACTTCTTGATATCGTCGATTGCAACCGCCTCGTCAATCGTTCCTCTGGTGCATGCCGCCTCGCAACGTTTGTTGCAGACGCGTCCGCAGATTGCCGGGAACGGATTGTCCTTCTTGATGAGTTCGAGAGCTTCTCTGTACTTGCCCTCTTTTGCCTTGCGGATGTAGCCTTGAACTGCGATGTGTGCGGGGCATGCCGCCTTGCACGGAGACGTACCCGTTTCGTAGCAGTTGATGCGGTTGTTGTCTCTGTAATCCTCATCCCACTTGTCCGGGCCCCAGGAGAGGTTGTCGGGAAGTTCGTGTTTGGGATATTTGATTTCGCCTTGCTTTGTGCAAAGTTTTTGTCCGAGTTTGACTGCGCCTGCTGGGCAATACTCTACGCATTTGCCGCAAGCGACGCATTTGTCTTTTTCAACGCGAGCGACATATGCGCTTCTCGACATGTTGGGGGTGTTGAAAAGTTGGGATGTACGCAGTGCGTTGCAGATGTTGACGTTGCAGTTGCAGATTGCGAAGATCTTGTTTTCGCCGTCGATGTTGGTGATTTGGTGAACAAAACCGTTCTTCTCTGCGTTGCGGAGAATTTGCATTGCTTCTTCATAGGTGATATCGCGTCCCTTGCCCGTTTCACGGCAGTAATCAGCCATATCGCCGATGCCGATACACCACTCTTCACAGCTGTCGCCGCAACCTTCGCCGAGCTTGGCTCTTCCGTAACGGCAGGAGCAGATGCCGACGCCGAGGTGTCCTTCGTACTTTTTGAGCCAGTATGAGATATGTTCGATATCCATCGTGCCGTTTTCCATCTCGATTGCTTTCTCGACGGGAATAACGTGCATGCCGATGCCTGCGCCTCCCGGAGGAACCATAGGCGTGACCATGGTCAAGGGGAGATAGGTCATACGCTCGAAGAACATCGCAAGTTCGGGGTGTTCGTCAAGTTGCTTCTTTATCATGTTGGTGAATTCCGCAGAACCGGGAACGAACATCGGGAGCGTATAACGACGCTCTTTCTTTGCGCCCTTGATAGGACCGTTCTTGTCATAGTGATTGCCGTAGTCGTATTCCAAAATGCCGATATCGCTCATTTGTTTGACGAGATCGTGCAGTTTGTTTTTCTCGACGCCGGGATTCAACTTTTCAAGATCTTCCATGGTGTAATGGTGACGCACTTTCATTGTGAGCGCAACGTCTGCCATTTCATCGGTCATGATGCAACGAAGTCCCCAGTATTCGGGGTCGTCTGCCGTCACGCCTTTGATCTTGTGGTCGATGCAGTCCGTGACTTTTCTTGCTAATTTGAGGATTTTTTCACTCGGATTCTTCTCACCCATATACTTGGGTTTGAAAGCCTTGCTCATCTCAGCCATTGTTTTTTTCTCCTTTGAAAAAATATATTTTATTATATATCTCCTTTTCAAGCATTTCAAGCCCTTCGCCCGTTTTTGCACTGACATAATATATCTGCGCGTCGGGATTCAGACGAGAAACGTGATTTTCAAACTTGTTCTTGTCAAAATCGAATGCTTCGAGCGTATCGATTTTGGTCACGACGACAAGATTACATTTCTCAAACATAAGAGGATATTTGAGGGGTTTGTCGTCGCCTTCGGGGACGGACAACAGCATCATGTTGAGATGCGCGCCCGTGTCGAACTCGGCAGGACACACGAGGTTGCCGATGTTTTCGAGCACGATAAGGTCGCAATCATCAAACGCCGCTTGGTTGAGTGCCTCGCTCACCATATCCGCGTCTATGTGGCAAAGTCCGCCGTTGTGGATTTGCACGCTTTCGATGCCTGCGCCTTCCGCTATACGACGCGCGTCAACGTCGGTTTCTATGTCAACGTCCATCGCAACCACTTTAAGTTTGTCTTTCAGGCTTTTGAGCAGTGCGGTCAAAAGAGTGGTTTTGCCGCTTCCGGGCGAAGACATAACGTTGAGAAGAAACGTGCCCTTGCGCTTGAGAGTCGCTCTCAACTCGTCGGCGGTTTTATCGTTGTTTGAAAATATACTTTCTTTGACGGATATAACTCTCATTTCACGCCCTCTTTCCACTCCGAGTAATTCTGCATAAGATATTTTGCAAGTTCGGCTATTCCGTCGCCCGTGCGTGCGGAAACCTCGAATACTTTTGCGCTCTTATTCACTCTTGCAATGTATTGTTTGCACTTCTCTACATCAAAATCAAAGTATTTTGCCGTATCGCATTTTGTCAGCACAACAACGTCCGCTACGGAAAACATAAGCGAATATTTGAGCGGCTTGTCATCGCCCTCCGGAAGTGCCAAAAGCACCATTTTCAAGTGTGCGCCGGTGTCGAACTCTGCAGGACATACCAGATTGCCGATGTTTTCAAGGAAAACCATATCCGCGTTTGTGGCAAACTCTTTGAAACCTTGCCTGGACATATCCGCATCGAGATGGCACATGCCGCCCGTGTGGAGTTGGATCGCTTCCGCACCCGCTTCTCGCACGGTGTAAGCATCCACGTCGCCGTCGATGTCCGCTTCCATAACGCCGATTTTAACCTTGTCTTTCAAAGCCTGTGTGAGCGCGACGAGCAACGTCGTCTTTCCGCTGCCGGGAGCGGACATCACGTTGACGTAATATACGCCTGCCTCGTCAAGCTCGGCACGGAGTTTTTCCGCGTCGGCATCGTTGTTTTGGAGTATGCTTTCTTTAAGTTGAATTGTTCTGATAGAATCCATACTGGCCTCTCTTTGACCTTTATTATAACACTTGTAAAATATATTTTCAATATATTTGAAAAATTTAAGCTGGTATTTATTAGGGCGCCCACTCTTTCAGGGTGTACTTATGTACGGAATGTGCCTATTCGGAGTGCGAGCCGCAACGGCGGCGAGAATTTGAGCGCCGAGCTTGACGGTTGTACCGTCCGACTGCGCCGTGTTGTTGCGTAGCTGGCGCACAAAGGACGGTGGCATAATGAGTGAATTGTCCCTATCTATGCGAGTGCCGACTGTCTCCCCCGCGAACGACGAATAATCTTGTAGAGAATTGCCCTTATTTGAGTGGCGGGAGAAAAGCCCGTTAGGGAAAGAGGGGGCACATCTATTTTAGAGTACACGCACCCACTCTTGTAGAGGAAGAACAAGAAAAAGCCTGTCAACATAGACAGGAGCGTACTCATTGTACGTGACTGTTTATGGGGCAGGCTTTGACAAAGTTATTCGCCAAAACATTGAAAACTTTATAAAAACGCACTATTTGGATGAAGAACAAGAAAACGCCCTTTTGCGAACTCGCCTAGCGTACTCGAAGTACGTGACGGGGGAGCAAAAGGGCGTTGCCGCAGTTATTCGCCAAATAGTGCGTTTTTAGTCGACGCGGAGGGCGTCCACAACATTCTTCCTCGACGCCATAATCGCCGGTATAATGCCCGATATCACGGTCAAAAGCAAACTCAGACACACGAGGATGAGAGCATGCAAGGGATGGAAATGCAACAGAGAGCCTATGCCGGTGACAGCCTTGATGACGAGAGATATGAGCGGGCACAAGACATACGTGACGAGTATACCGAAAAGTCCGCTTGCAAGTCCGATGAGCGAGGTTTCGGCAATAAAGACGTTGCGTATATCTTTTTTGCGCGCTCCGATTGCACGAAGGATACCGATTTCACGAGTGCGTTCGACAACAGAGTTGGAGGTGATGACGCCGATCATGACGGTGGATACGACAAGAGATATTGCGGCAACCGCTATGAGCATTGCGGACACGAGATCGAGAATTCCGCGCATGTTGACAAGCAGCATCTCGGACATATCGAAATAGCCGATGTTGCCCTTGCCGGACTTCTGCCATGCCGAAATATAGTTGCCCGAATTTGTTTTCTGATCGCTGTCGTTGGGATATACCGTGATATAATACGGGCTTCTATCCGCGCCGATTGCACGCATATAGTAGGTATATTGAAGAGCGGGAATGCCTGTAATCGCCGCAATCGACGAACCTGCGCTCGATGCAAAATCAACCGAATCGTTGAGTCTTACTCCGTCGAAAACGGTCGGCGTCTTGTTGTTCGAAGCTGCGGAAAGCGCAAGTTGTCTTTGAACAAGTAGGCTGTTTTGTGCGCTTTCGAGCGTACTTTCGGCAAGGTCGGACGTGTAACAGATTGCCGATGAAACATATGCGTGTTCGGCATTTTTCTTTGCTCTTATAACGCCGACAACCTTGATTTCCTCTCCCGAGGCATCGTACATTTGTTTGAGCAATGTTTGCGATTCGCTCGAATCGTCATAGCTCCAAAGCAGTTTTTTGCTTTCCGAATCGCTTAACGGGTTGAATCCGCTCGATCCTTCGGAACCGTCGGATTTCGCTTTGCCGATTCCGACATTGTTTTCATACTTGCCTGTTTCTTCGTCATAAACATAATAGGAATCGTTGTCGACAAGTTTGAATGTTTGACCTATAAAATACTCATACGGGATACTTGCCGTATCCATTTTGACAGGTTTGCCGCTTTCGTCTTTTTCAATGTTGCCGTTGGCGTCCTTTTTGTAAGTGTCGATACCGAATGCGCTCAACAAGTCGACGTTGACGGAGTTGTCCGAATTGACGCACAAAAGCACTTCGTTTTTGTTTTTCGGGAATCTGCTGCCCTCACCTATGAAATCATATGAGTTCATCATGATTTCTTCGTTGGCGGCAAGTTCTTGCCAATACTTTGCCTGAAGTCCGTTTTCGCCGAGAACAGTGGTTGCGATTGCCGTTGTAGTCAACGGTCTGGGTTGTTGCGAAACGTCCTTGTATGCAACGTTGCCGTCGGAATCAAAAGTTTTTCTGACAAGATTGTAGCGCAAACCGTATGAAATATTCATAGCCGTATAATACTCTTTCGGCATTGCTTTCATATAGTCGGCAAACTCAACGGTGATGTCGTTTTTCGTCACGCCGTCCATAAACGATTTGACGATTGACAACATCATTTTTGCCATGGCTCCGTCATACGAACTACTGCTCGAAACCTTGATTTCGTCGGAATCGGGATATGACGTTTGACTGTCGTTCGGCTGAGTTTCCATCATACTCGTCATAAGATCCATCATGGCGTTGCTGGAAACGTTGTATTGATAAACGCCGAGCGGAACGCCCGACAACATCTCGGTTTCCATCTTCGCAAGGTAGATATTAAAGCCGTTGTAAATGGAAAGCACGAGCGCAAGACCTATAATGCCGATTGCGCCGGCAAAAGACGTAAGCAACGTGCGGCGTTTTTTGGAAACGAGGTTTTTCAGACTCAATCCAAACGCCATGCCTGCGCTCATGGACGTGGGTTTGAACGCCTTATCTCTCTTCTTTTTCTTTTTGGAAAGGCTGTTGAGTCCCAGCTTGTCGAAAATGGCATTGGATTCCTCTCCGACGTTTCTCATTGCCACTTTGCGCTTGTGGTTCGATGTCTTTTTCTTTTTGTCGGGTTCGCCGTCGTTTTGCACGGTTTGAGTGTTTATGTTGTCGTTTTGAGGCTGTAAAGTGCTTGTTTGTGCGCTTTCGCCTCTTTCGATATTGTCGGTCGTAACTTCTTCGAGGACGATTTTTTCATCGCTTGCTTCGGAAGCTATTTTCTCGATTACCGTTTCCGTTTCTGCCGTTTGTCCTTCGATTTCCGTTTCGGGATCGTAAGGGTTGGTGTCCTCGATAAGTTGACCGTCTTTGAAACGGCAAATACGGGTTGCGTATTGGTAGGCAAGTTCCGCATTGTGCGTAACCATAATGACAAGACGATTTTTTGAAAGCTCTTGCAAAATGTCCATAACCTGAACGCTGAGTTCGCTGTCAAGCGCGCCCGTCGGTTCGTCCGCAAGAATGATTTTGGGGTCGTTTACGATGGCTCTTGCGATTGCAACACGCTGCATTTGTCCGCCCGAAAGCTGGTTGGGCTTTTTATCGATTTCCTCATGCATGTTGACCTTGTGCAGTGCGGCAACCGCCTTTGCCCTTCTTGCTTTCTTTTTCTCGCCGACAAGGCTCAATGCAAGTTCGACGTTTTCAAGCACCGTAAGATGCGGGATGAGGTTGTAGCTTTGAAACACAAAACCTATCGTCGCATTGCGATAGGCGTCCCAGTGCTCGTCGTCAAAATCCGCAGTGGAAACTCCGCCGATGACGAGGTCGCCCGACGTGTATCTGTCAAGTCCGCCGATGATGTTGAGCATGGTCGTTTTGCCGCAACCGCTAGGGCCGAGAATAGCCACAAATTCGCTCTCTCTGAAATTGAGCGAAACTTTTCTCAATGCATGCACGGTTGTCGTCGCGGTGGGATAATCTTTTACTACGTCTTTAAGTTGAAGCATATTGCACCTCAAAAAAATGCGTTGTTTTATATTTTGTTTAATAACTTGTTCTTTTTTTAAACGACAAAGAGAATGACGGACCGTCATTCTCCTTGCATACGTTTCAAAATTGCTCCCCCTATATATCGAATCAGAGCGCAGTTTGATCCGTCATCAAGGAAATGCCCTTGCTCATTGCGTCCGAAATGTTTTTGCAAAGCTCCTCGAGAGTGAGCGAGCTCTTGTGGTTGAACCAGATTTTGAAACATTCCGTCATGCCGGCAGCCGCAAAAGCAACGATGTATTTTACTTTGCCGATGTCGTTTGTCGAACCTTCGTTTTCTTTGAACCAATGCATATACGCATCAACGATGCGGTCGTTGATTTTGTCCATGAGTTGTCCCGACGTGCTGGATGAAAGGATGTATCTGTTGTTTTGGTCTTGCTTCAAAATTTCGTCTGCAAGCATGCTCAAAAGCGGATACGGATTTCTGATGCTATTGCGAATATCCGTTTCGCTCATAATTCTGTCAATGCGCGCCATGATGGTGTTTTCGATGTCCGTGCGAACGTCGCCGACGGTGTTGTAGTACATATAAAACGTGCTACGCGTGATATTTGCCTTTTGCGTAAGCTCGCTTATGGTGATGTCGGACATGTCCTTTTCTTGCACAAGTTGTTTGAACGCCTCGAAGATCGCGTTTTTGGTTTTGATGACTCTTTTATCAATTCCGCCGTTTTTCATTTTCTATGCTTCCTAATAGTATTTATTGCGCTGAATCGCTTATTTTTATTTGCAAAATGTATTATATCATATGTTTGTGTGATTTTCCACCGATTTATAAAATATTAATGAAATTAATAAATTATTAAGGTTTGCACATTCTATATTAAAATACCTGTAATTTACGGGATTTATACCCAAAGGAGAAACTATGAAAATCAAAAGAAAAAGAACTCGCAATATTCCCCTGTCGCACAGCAATCTTTCCGCGCACGAAAACTTGCGCTCGCGCTTCGATCCGAACGGCAGTTATACGGGCGTACCCGAAAAACACGGTTATCCCGATGTCCCCGACGGCGAAAAGCCGGTTCAGGATGTTGACGACTTGTAAATTGCGCTTTGCGCAGATGATATTGTTGCTTTGCAACAGTGATATCGCGCTGCGCGCGGTGATATCCTCACTTCGTTCGGGTGATATCGCAACTGCGTTGCGGTTGCGGAAAATTTCAGCTTATTCGAAGCATGCTTATACACCTTATTTGTTTGTTCGGAGACGGATTTACCATATTGCGATTAAAAACTAACGAACACTCATTCAAGGCGCACTTATTAACGAAATGTGCAACTTCAAAGACGGAACACGAGCCGCAAGGCGGCGAGCCAAGCGAACGCCGAGCTTGACGGACAGTACAAGTGAGCGGACGAGTTTGGATTCTTTTCGTCCGCGAACGAGTGACATAA
>OMFM01000146.1_pt1 | contig 37741 bp, 32 predicted proteins | sample 1645661 | NCBI WGS metagenome assembly OMFM01 (sample SAMEA103958128, study PRJEB25191) | human gut metagenome | reverse complement strand
ACTACTTTTTATTGGAAAACATGTACCGTGCGATGATAATCTTTTGGTTAACATGTCTGGTGGGCTATCCACGGACTTCCGCACCTGAGCCGTTATTATTTCAATTATCTTTTGGAGTTATTGTCAACCGTTGATTTTATATTGCATAATAATGATGATCTTAAGGAGTGGCAGATAATGAAGTCACAAGAAGTATTTGAACTCGTGATTCTGCATATTGATAATCTGGCTACTGGTCATCTATTATGACCCGTTCCGGTCTTCTATAATGCTTGTTTTGAGGCTCAAATCTTTTTTTGATGAAGGGTGATGAAGGGTGAAATAGCACCCATCACCCTCTGGAACCCCGATAAACACAGGAAGTTCCGAGAAAAAGATGAAGGGTGAAGGGTATTTTGCATATTCGATTTCAGAAAATTGAAAACGGCGCAGACAAGAGAGGTACTGCTTTTTACCTCATTATAATTCTTCTGAATTGTATAGTATATGTTGCCTGTTGCATAGCTATAAAAAGTTTCTTCAATTTTCTTTTCATCGTTCCACTATTTCGAGCATTATTACTTGTTCTTTATTAGCAGGACATAGAAATCATATTCTTTATATGCGCGGTATCTTATCTATTAAAAACTGCATTTCAAACAATATAATATTAAAAAGTTAGTTATTTAAAATATAAACATAAATTTATTGCTTAATAATAGATATAATGATTTCGATAATCACTGCTACATTTAATAGTGCCAAGACACTAAAAGATACGATTCAATCTGTTCTGCGTCAAACTAATAAAGATTTTGAATATCTTATTATTGATGGTGGATCAACAGATGAAACTATTGATATAGTGAAAAGTTATGAATCAGAATTCTCTGGTAGGTTGAAGTGGGTATCAGAAAAAGATCAAGGTATTTATGATGCTATGAATAAGGGTATAAAGATGGCCTCAGGAGATGTAGTTGGTATCTTAAATTCGGATGATTATTTTACAAGTGATGACATACTACAGACAGTAGATAATGCTTTTAAATCTCACGAGATTGATGCAATATATGGGGATATACATTTTATAAGAGATGGTAATCCTCAGAAATGTGTACGATATTATTCTTCTCGTATGTTTAGACCATTTTGGTTGCGTTTTGGCTTTATGCCTGCACATCCATCTTTTTATTGTAAACGAGAGGTCTTTGAAAAAGCTGGACTTTATAGCCTTGATTATAAGATAGGGGCAGACTATGAGATGATGGTTCGATTGTTCAAAAAGTATAGAATTATGAGCCAATATATCAATAAGGATTTTGTAACCATGCGTACAGGTGGTGCTAGTAATAACAACGTCCGTAGTCGTATTACGCTTATAAATGAAGATGTAAAGGCTTGTAAGGAAAATGGGGTCTATACAAACTGTTTGTTCGTAATGATTAAATATCTGTATAAAGTCTTTGAATTTCGATTTTAGCAAGTAGATATTTAAAGATTGCCTATTGTGACTAATTTAGAATACATTTGTTCAGTTAAATGTTATGGAGATGAAAAAGTATATCGCTATATTTATGTTCATTTTTTTCGCCTTTTGCGGATACGCTAATGACAGCACCAAGGTGGCATCGCCGTTTTCGGCTTCCTTGGAATTGACCACTAAGTACATGTGGCGTGGCATCGAGTACGGAACGGCACCAACAGTCTTTCCAATGATTGGCTATGGCTACAAGGGCTTCAATGCCTTTGCCATGGGAGCTTACGCCGTGAATGGCAGTCATCAGGAGGTGGATTTGGGCGTGTCATATTCCAACAGCGGCTTTACCATTGGTGTGTCTGATTATTACTATCCCTCTGCCGTTGGTGAGAAGGATGGCTACTTCAAGTTGAGCAATCGAAGCACCGGGCACTGGGTGGAGGCCTACGCCACATGGAGCGGAGATAAATTCCCTCTTTGGATTACCCTTTCCACGTATGTGTTTGGTGCGGACAAGGATGAGGAAGGCAAGCAAATGTACTCCTCTTATGCCGAGGTGGGCTACACTTACGCCTTCAATGACAACAATTCCATGGCACTCTGCGTGGGAGCCAACTTGAACAAGGGCTTCTACACCGACAACAAGAGTGGCTTCAGCGTTGTCAACATCAATGCCAAGTACAGCACCGCATTCAAGTTTGGCAAGTTTAAGTTGCCTGTGAGTGCCAGTTATATTCTGAATCCATACAAGAACAAGTCGTTCTTTACCATGTCACTTTACTTTGGAATATAATGAAAACAGCAGTTATTTTATCAGCTAGATGGGATAAGGACACGCAAGTGCCTTATCCTTTGCGCCCATTTCACGAAGATGTGTGCTTGATAGACCGCATGATTGAGGCCTTGGAGGCTCTCGGCTATTCAAACATCCTCTTGGTGGTGGGATGGCAGGCGCAGCTCTATCAGAAATATGCCTCTGATTCCGTTCGCCTTGTTCTTAATCCTGACTATAAGTTTACCTCTTCCATGGGGTCTCTTGCCGTTGCAGCCCCCTATATCCACGAGGATTTTCTGTTGGTGGAAGGCGATACCTTCTATGAGTACAAGGTGTTGAAGGCATTGACGGAAACAGGGAATGAGAATTGCCTTGCCATCACGGAGGAGTCGGGCAGTGGCGATGAGGCTTTTGTGGAGACTCGCCATGGCCTTGTCACCAAGGTGAGCAAGGACAGGCATCAGATATGCAATTTCGAGGGTGAACTGTTGGGCATCGCCAGAATCTCCAAGGCGGTGTTGGATGTGATGCTGCAGAAATGGCAGCAAAGCAACAACCCATACCTGAACTATGAGTATCTGCTGCTAGACTCCACGGATGTACTTGACAGACCCTACATCAAGTTCTCCAACTTGATATGGGGTGATGTCGATTGCGAGGAAGACTTCAGCAAGCTATGCAACTACATCTATCCAAGGCTCAGAAGAAAGGAGAATCCATTCGACTATGAGAACCTTGTTTCATACTTGAAGGTGATTTTCCCTAATGAGCAGATAGAGAACGAGGTGCGGATTACGCAGATAGGCGGTATGTCCAACAAGAACTTCAAGGTGGTAAAGGGTTGCTCTGAATACGTGCTTCGTGTGCCGGGCAATGGTTCCGAGGGTATGGTGGTGCGCAGCAACGAGGAGCAGAACTCCATGCAGGCTTGCAAGATGGGTATCAATCCACCGGTGAGATATTTCAATGCCAAGAACGGAATCAAGTTGGCTGACTATGTGAAGAATGCCGAGACCTTGAATGGCGCAACCATTCAGCGCACTTCCAACATGGATAAAATCGTCAAGATATTCCAAACCTTGCACCACTCGCATGTGCGCTTTGGCAATGAGTTTAATGTGTTCAATGAAATCTTGAGCTATGAGCACTTGCTGGAGAAAGCCAATGGAAGAATGTATGAAGGTTATGAGCCAGTACGTGAGAAGGTGTTCCGACTGGAGGAATACCTGAATGGCTTGGGCGTATCGGTCAAGCCTTGCCATAACGATCTCGTGGCAGAGAACTTCCTGAAGGCAGAGGACGGAACCATTTACTTGATAGATTGGGAGTATTCGGGCATGAACGACCCAATGTGGGACATCGCAGCCTTGTTCTTGGAGAATAATTTTACTGATGAGAACCAGGATTACTTTCTTAGTCACTACTTTGAGGGGATGGAGCCTGCCAATGCACGCAAGAAGATATTCGCCTACCAGATCTTGATGGACTATCTCTGGACTGTATGGACCTGCATCAAGGAGGCACAGGGCGATGACTTCGGCACGTACGGAATGGACAGATACACAAGGGCAATCAATAACTTAAGGAAAATAGAACTATAATGAAAGCAAACACATCTGCGCTGTTGCGCAAGGGCTACACCACCGGTGTGCTCTCAGGCATGACCTGGGGCTTGGACACGGTGTTGATCGGTGTGGCCATGGCCATGTCTCCATTCGTGGAGAATCCGGTACTCCTCATCGGAGGAACTTTTATCTGTAGTATGCTTCATGATGCGTTTGCTGCATTGTGGATGCTGGTCATCATGGGTTGCAAGGGCAGGTTGAAAGACCTCCTTCCTGCCATCAAGTCGAAGGACGGACTGTACTGTGCCTTGGGAGCCTTGTTTGGTGGTCCGCTCGCCATGACGTTCTACATGATTGCGATAGCCAAGGGAGGTGCTGCGCTCACAGCCACCGTCACGGCTTGCTATCCGCTTCTGGGTTCAGCCATGGCCATGGTCATCTTGAAGGAGAAGATTCGTTTGCGTGGTTGGCTAGGACTGCTGATTTGCATCCTGGGCATCATCTATATTGGCTATACGCCGGAGAGCGAGACGGACGTGAATGTGGTGGGTGGCATTATGCTGGCAGCCGTGGCAGCTATTGGTTGGGCTACAGAAGGCGTGGTCTGCGGATATGGCATGAAGGCAGGCAATGTCGATCCCCAGATGGCGCTGCTCATCCGTGAGCTGACCTCAGGCATTGTCTATATCTTGATTGTGGCTCCAATCATGGTGGGAGGATATGGTGACATGGTGACGGGCACGATGGCCGTGTTCTCGGATACGGCTTGTTGGCTGACCCTGTTCTTCACAGCCTTAATAGGAATGATTTCCTTCTTCTGCTGGTACACTGCCATCGACTTGATAGGTGCGGCGAAGGCGCTTTGCCTGAACGTGACCTATTCCTTCTGGGCGGTGGTGTTCACCTTCATCATCGTGGGCAGCACCTTGTCTGTCAATATCATCGTGGGTTCCATTATGGTGGTGGCTGGAGTCGCCGTGGCAACCTTGGTTTCTAGGAAGAAAGATAATAAACAATAACTATGAATGCAATTATTTTGGCGGCAGGTATGGGAACACGCCTGCGCCCTTTGACAAACGACCGTCCGAAGTGCTTGGTGGCGGTCAATGGTGTTCCCATGGTGGAACGTCAGATACAATTCTTGAAGGAGAAGGGGATTGATGACATCACCCTCATCTCAGGTTACAAGGCTGAGGCTTTGGATTTTCTCAAGGATAAGTATGGTGTGGATATCGTCTTCAACAACAGGTATGACACTTGCAACAACATCAATTCGCTTTATATTGTCAGGAATCGCTTTCACGACACGTATGTCTTGGAGGGAGATGTCTATATGGACAAGAACGTGTTGCTTTCGGAGGTCAACCATTCCACTTACTTTGCTCGCAAAAAGAAGTATGAGAATGAATGGGGACTGGAGGTAGATGCTGACAATCGTCTGACTTATATCAATATCGGCAATGGTGATGGGTATCTGATGAGTGGCATCTCTTATTGGAAGGCTGAGGATTGTGAGAAGATTGTCAACCACATGGAAGAGGTATATGCCACCAAGGATTACACCAATTTCTATTGGGACAACATGGTGCTTGACATCTATCCTGAGTTGGATGTTCGGGTGAGAGAGATTGATGGCATCTATGAGATTGACACACCAGAGGAATTGAAAGAGGTGGAGAAATGTATAAGTATTTAATCATATCTGCCTTTCAAAAGAAACGTGGATGGAGAACTTTTTCAATGTTCTCCATCCACATTTCTTTATATAGACAATAATATTCTGTAATAATTGTAAAATCGTAGTATTCTTACTTATTCTCTGTCCAGTTAAATGTATGATATTTTGCTAATTGCTTATTCATATATTTCTTGTCTGATATTGCTTGGATTCTTTCTGTTATTTTTTCTGGCAAGAGTATCTTAATGTATTGTAAAAGAAGAGACTTTGCTTTTTGGAAAGAGGACATCTTGAAATTTACGTAAGGAATAGGTTCATGCCAACTGCTGCCATAGTTGAATTCCAAGTATTTAATATAGTCTCTTGGTGCTTGGAATATGGCTCCTTGAAATTCTATGGGTGCAGTGTCTTCCAACAAAGCCTTTGGATATATGTCCATACAACAATACGATAGAGAAGGATTCTTTGGATAGTCATCAAAGAAATAAAAGTCTATGTATTCACCTTTCCTTATAATAGACAAGAACCCTCTTGATTCATATCTTGCAATTTCAAATCCATTTTCTCTTAGCTCAAAGAGCAGTGACAAGAATTTAGGCATGTCCTTTTTCATCATGATCAAGTCGATGTCTTCGTCGTGGGTGATGAAATCATGTTCTCTAACCGCGCCAAGCAGAGTTCCATAGGCAACAAGGAACAAAACGTGGTTTTGGTCGAGTATATTTTTCAAGAGCAACAAGTTTTCTTTGGCAATTGCTTTGTTGATAGGTTTAATGCCGAGGAAGATAGGCACGTACTTATAATAGTATGGTCCTTTAGGTGTTTTGATTTTTAATTTCATGATCTTATTATATTTTTTATGATGTGCTTGATTTTAAAAGGTATAAGCTGTTTGATGCCATTTAGCAAGTTGTTATTTCCTTTGTAAAATGCATTCTCAAATGGCTCATATGGTACAACATATCTTGGGTGTTGGAGCGGAAACTCCAATGACTTTGTCGAGATGTATTGTTTTGTGGCATGGCTTGTCGTATGAGTGGCATCCTTTCCAAATCCAATGTTGGTAGTTAAAGTGTATTTTGGAATGATGGCAAGCATGTTGTTGGCCGCTAAGGTGAAGTACCATTGCCAGTCCCATGCACTGACATCATTGAGGTCGATAGCTTTCAAACGATACTTCCAGTAGTGTTTGTCTTTGGAACGATATCCCATGTTGCCTATGACTGACTCGGAATATGGACTTTTCCTCCAACTCATTTCCATGTCCATTAGTTTCCATGCTCTCTTCCAGGTTGCCCAACCATGACAAGATTTGTATTTGCTAAATACATAGGAACTTGGTATCTCTACGTTGCTTGCATAGTTTGCTCCACAAATCATCCCAACCCGTTGGTCGTCTTTGTATATCTCCAACAGTTCATCGGCATATCTATAAAAGCTATGTTGCATGATACAATCATCCTCTATAATAATACCTCTTTCTTCGTTTTCGAACAACCAATTTATGGCATTAAAGACCCCATGACTGCATCCTTGATTCTCTTTAGAAAAACGTGTTTTTACATCGCATTCCCAATCGATTGAGTTTAGTACGGCTTCACGTGTTGCTTGTACTTTTTCTTTTTCTCCAGAGATGAAGTTTCTTGCTCCATCGCCTGCGATGTATAGTTTCGTTGGTCTAACAGCTTTGATGGATTCCAAAGTCTTCAATGCAACATTTTTGCGTTTGAATATAATGAGTAATATTGGTATATTGTACATTGTTATATAGATATGATTTTATTGTTTAATGGTTTAAAACTTTATTGTAGTTTGGCTGCAAGTCATCTATTCCTACAATACATCTACTATTGGTTGATTCAAAAAGAATACTATTTAGCTTGTTACAGAATTCTTCTATATTTTTAAAGAATGGATCGTAGTTATAAAAATTACGACAATAATCAAGTGAGGGATTTTCTAATACCAGAATATTCTTGCTATTCGATACACATTCAAAACTAACACCGCTTACTCTATACTCAAACTCCTTGGGATAGGCCAAGACGATGATATCAGATTTCAAGAATAATCCCTGATATTCATCTTTAGTCAGATAGCGATTAATATATACTATATTTTGAATATCAGGAACGCCAATAGGCTTATTTTTCAAAACCAAAACGATGTCATTCTCTATAAGAAAATGATGTAATCGTTTGTTATTGACAATTCCTTCAAGTAACATGTGGTCTGGTTTAGACGATGGGTGGAATATAATGTGTTTATGAGAAGCCAATTCTTGTGGAATATTTTTCTTTGTTGTCTTGTTGAAAGAAGGCATGCAGCCATGTGATACAATATGCACATTGCTGATGCCGTTATCTACAAATACTTGTTTCATTCGGTCGTTAAAAACAATGAAGTCGTTTTTTATAGAAAGTTTGTTTAAGAAAAATCTTTTGATCTTATTTGAAAAGTTACTACAGTTGGCATGACATATTAGATACCCTTTGATAGAAAGTGGCACCATACCCAACGATATTTCTTCAGTATTTGAGAAGATACATATGTCATATTTTGAGAAACGAGTTTTAATCCTAAGTACGAGTAAAATTAAGATGTAGAATAATCGGTTAACTATACCACTCTTACCATAATAGTTCATCCAATTAGGAATGATCCATTCGTACATTTCTCGGGGGCGATTCATTAACTTGGCTATGTCCTCAGGCATAACAAGACGCACATCATGCCCTTCTTTTAATAATGCATCAATATGGATATGGTCAAAATTGAGATGACCATACTGTTTCATATAATTGATATATAATATTTTCATCTTATGTTATCGTTATAGTGACGTCTAAAAAAAATAAGTCTCTCATTAAATGTTTTATTCTCAAACAAGATATTATAGTAATCAGACATTGCAGTATTATTACCAATTCCTATTCTCAAAAGACTATATATACTAATAAACGCTATAAACAATAATTTATTGTTGCGATAAGTAAAGCATTTTGGTAGGTCTATCCAAATGATCCAATAAGCAAATACAAACAAATAAGAACATCTTACACTTATCGTTCTAAATTCACTTAGAAACAAATAGATGCACAAGTAAAGGAACATACTATTGATAAATATGTTGCTTCCTCTAAGAGAACGCAGCTTGTTTATATAGCAAAATAACAACACTCCTGTAAGCAGGCGTTCAATATATCCGATACTCAATATAGAACCTGTTGTTGCATCCATAGAAAGATATGTTTCTATCCATAATTTTGTAGAAGGCATAAGAAAATCTACAAACAGTAATATTATAGATTTTAATATTGGTATATGCAGCAAATAAATCATATTTGCTGCTGTGAATATCACCAACATTACTTTAGTGTTTAATTTGTGGTTCAATACAAAATAGAGTGGGATATATACCAATGCTGATGAATGAAAAGTACATGCCAAAATACATATGGCAAAATAAGGCAAAGGCTTTTTCTTTACAATAAATTCGGTTGCATTTACAAAAAGAAGTATAGCTATTGAATTACGTAACAAGTTTATAGAAATCTCAATCCCACTCATGGCAAGAAAGATTATCACTGCGAATGGTACGTTGTCTGTATGTTTCCTGAAAAAACGGAAAAGTAGAGCACAAATAACAATACAGCAAGCAAACTGAAAAAAGAAATAGTCAGGATATATCCATTTGCATAAAACTCCGAATAAAATAAATCCAGGCTCCCATGGCCACTTGGATAATGGTAATGATAGCATCGAAGATAAATCGGAAAGTTCATTGAATGCAGGACAATATGCAGTCCAGTCATAAGCTACGTAACCTCGAAATCCGAAAAAAAAGACAAAAAAAATAATTGACAACATATTTATATATTTTGTCTTCTCGGGTAACATCTTGTAGTGGTTTTCACATACTGCTAGCACGCCAAACACTAACGTTAAGAGCAAATATGGATAGGCGTATATCATATTATTTCAGATTACGTAAACTTATTTTTGATATTTTTTTTGAAGGAAAAGAACCCAGATTACGTCAGCGAACACGCCAACAAACGCATATATAATAACAATCAATGATCGGGGGGTATTTGATGATCTCAAAGGTACGGTGGCGCTCTGTAACTCCGTAAATGCAGGCGTGTTTTCCTGTATTTTCTCCTCTGCCTTACGCATTAGCTGTGCAGTTTCCGTGTAATTGTTATACTTAAGTTGCATGTCGTTTTCTAGCTCTTCAATTTTTGATTGAAGCGAAGCCAACTGTACATTTGTGTTGGCATCAGTAAAACTGGCGTATTTTTGACGAGCACGCTCATATATAGCCTTAGCTTCTGTGTTAATTTTCTTTGCATAGTTGTAGTCTTGACGTGCTTTTTTGGTTCTATATAATATGATGTATTCTTGTAGTTTGTTCTTAAGAGTGTCGGCCATGCATGCTGCAACTTCGGGATTTGTATCTGTAGCATATATTTCTATAAGGTTTGTTCCCTTATTCAACTGACATCCTACATTTTTTCTGATTGCGCCACAAATTCCATCTTGTTCTTCTGTCAAACGATAAGGATTGACAATTTTGCTTGTTTTATTCTTGTCTTTTTTTGTAAATAATTTGAGTATCCAGATCTTGGGGTAACTAAATATTGAAGTTTTGGTATCTTCTTTAATATGGCGATAATATGTTTTCGAAACACCATTTACATTGACAGGAATGTCAAACAAAGTTATGATAAAATTACTTGATGCAAAGATTTCTGGATAGATATCGGGATATATTGCATCAATATTATTTCCATTGCCAGATGATCCAATACCTATCATGCTTGTAATATCGCTTAGATTTTGCGACATACCCATACTTGTCGCCTCTGGAGCAAGTATTACATTTGCTGTATACATTTTCTGTTGTGTCAAAGCTACAACAACACCAAGGCACATAAATACGAAAACAAAAGTATATAGAGTTTTCTTTTTTCTCCATACTTTTGCCATCAATGTAAGAACGTCGATTTCTTTGGTCATTTTATTGTTATTCATATTACTAAAATTTTTTGCAAAGTTAATAAATTATTCTGTAATAGTCGCATTATATACTGATAATTTGATTGCATAGTCAATAATAGTGACATTAGAAAGTTTACTTCCAATCGATGTTGGTCCGCTTTAGCTTTGATGGGCATCCTGCTACCATAGAAAACGGAGGTACATCTAATTTTTTATTTACAAGTGATTTTGCTGCAACAACTATGTTGGAAGGAATGATGCTACCTTTATGTATGCTACAGTTATGCGCAATCCACACATGGTTACCGATTACTATCGGTTCTAATTGGCTAATGTACCCCACCTCCCACGATAGGGAATGTGGTAAATTAGTTTCAGTATTATTATTTAGATTAATTATAGAATGGAAGTCCGTATCACAAATAATACAGTTCCAACCAATTAGAACATCTTCTCCTATTGTAATTTTATTATAGCAAACCACTTTTAAGGATGTGGTCGCATTAAAATTATTTCCGATAGTAATGCCGCTGGTCTTGCTTTTAACGGAAAGCGCAGAATTATTACCAATATTGCATGTGCCTTTAAAATTGACAATTCCATCTATCTCCAAAACTATTCCGTTGTTAGGATATATGCTAACATTGTTTATGCCTAATTTTATCATTCCGATATGTATGTTTTCAGAATCGATATTGATGGAACCTTTAAGGGTTACGAATTTGGGCTTATATAAGAATATCGGTAAATGTATGGCTTTTTTGAATGGAAGATAGTGAAAGTTAAAATATAGTGTCTGTGGTAAATATTTTATCACCCAGAAATTACTTTTAATTTTTTTTGCTAAACGATTCATAAGATGAAAAATTAATATGATGAATTAAACGCTATTTCTTTAGTTTTGTTTTTATAAGTTGTTGAGCAGTTTTGAGTTGCTAAGTATTATTAGTATGTTATTTTATTAAACATCTCATTGTCATTAAGAGTAAATAAAATCCGCGAATATCTGACGAATGTATAAACCAAATTGTGTATAACTCAGCCCCTGGTATTTTTCTTCATTAATAGACTTGTTCGTCATTCATATGCAATCTTTTAGAAGAAATAACCAAAGATTATTACTGTGAGTATAAACTATTTGTATTTTGCATTAGTTAATCAGATATTATTTTATATTTCATTGTAAAAAGGTATATGATGAGATAATATATCGTTATGATTATCATCCCAACCATTAATGATATATAATTGTTTGATATAACCCCTTTAGCCAAAAGTAGTATAATTATAAAAGGGATAGATAATAATGATTGTTGGATTATTTTTTTTGCTTGTATTGAAAATCCAATCATTTTTTTTGAAAAATGCCTTGAAGCAATCAAGACTATTAGCTCTGATAGAAGCCACGCCATTGCAGACCCTTTGCTTTTAAACATATTTACCAATAGAATATTGCAAATCAATCCAACAAAAGCCCCAGCACATGCGCCTACCAATATTTGCTTGTCTTGTTTCATGGGCATTAGTATTTGGAGAACAAAAATTTGTTCGAATCCTATTATTAATATAAGTGGCATGACAATTCTCATTGGAGTTATGGCAAGATTATATCCAGAACCAGCAATGACATTTATTATTTGTGGAGCATAGATTTCAGAAAAAATTACTATGGGCAGAGCGAATGCATAAAGTATACTTAATGATTTATTAATCGTTTGTTTAAAAATCCCTGTTTGGTTTTCACTTAATAATGAACTCATTCTTGGGAGCATAACACCTGTAAATGCAGAAAACATTCCGATAAAAATCGCATGCAATTTGGTTGCTGTTGTATAATAACCGACCTCGGTCTCATTACATACAAAACCAAGAAATACAATATTAAAACTTGTATACATAGAGGTTAATAACACATATACACCAATAGTTAGAAAAGGGCGTATGTAAGGCTTAAGCGAACATAATTTTATTTTTGCGTTTAATTTCACAAACGATCTGCTGTGACAAATATTTATTAAAGCGCACATTACTATCATAAGTACAGATAGAAAATAATAAATAGTATAATCGTTTGGGGCTTTTACAAACGTGAATATACTTATCACATATCCTATTTTTATGATGATTCCTGTAATTGTAATATATCTGAATTCCTCTAAACCTTTGTAAAGCCAGTCAATGGTTAAAAAAGTGAAGATAATTTTAACGACACCTATCGACATAAGTTCTTTATATTCATAAAACTTAGATATGAATATAATCGATATACAAAGAACTAATAGCACAATAAATGTAGAGATGGCATTTAAGAATAAAAGATTAGAGAATGTTTTGGATAACTCTTCTTTATCTGACTTAACTGCAGCAATGCTCCTTATTCCTACAGCAACGATTCCCATAAGTGAGAACATGGAGAAGTAATTAATAATACTATCAACAAAATTGCATATTCCGATATTAGTTACTCCAAGAACTCTTGATACATACGGATATGTAATGAGTGGAAATATATAGTTTGCTGTTGTTAGAATGCTACTATAAATGAAATTTGTCTTTATGCTTGTCATTATAATCAAATGGAATTGAATTTATCTTTTTTATGGTTGTATAATAGTTCTTTATTAATTAATCGGCGTAATTGATACTCTTTCCAAATAGGGTGATGCATTTTCTTGAAGATGATATAGCATATATTCAATGATAACATATAAATAAGATTTGCTATTGTTTTAATGATTCTTGTTTTATTTAAAGTGTAAAAAATCAGTCTACTTTCCTCCCATAACCTTACTGATTTTTCTTTAATAATAATGTCATTTTCATTACTATAGCTTTGTCCTTCTAAATGTTGTATTTTTGCTTCAGGAATATTCATAATTTTGTATCCTTCTCTTTTGACCTTTAGGCAAAGATCTGTTTCTTCAAAGAACATGAAAAAGTTACTGTTGTATCCACCAATTTTGTTGAATAAATCTTTTCGGATCATTAAGTCTGCACCAGTTATGTAGGCTACTTCTATCGGTGTTTTAGACTGATTGAAAATGGCGTTATTTCGGAATAATATTTTTTCTAATTTATGAAAACAAAGAGTATCTATTTCCCATAATATAGATGGATAAAACCTCTTGAAGCTATGAGTTGGTCTCATGTCTCCATCATATAAATTGCCTCCGCATATTCCTATATTTGGATTGTTGTCCAAAAAAATAGCCATTAGTTTAATAGCATTATTAATCAATAACGTATCTGGGTTTAAGCATAACAAGTATTTACCTTTAGCAATTTTAAAACCCACATTATTTGCTCTTCCAAAACCTATGTTCTTTGGAAGTTTAATAATATGTATGTTAGCTTCACTAATAAAGTGTTCATTGAATGTTTTTTCAATGTCATCATTCGAATTATTGTCTACTATGATAATTTCATATAGTAGGCCTTTCGTGTGTTGAATAATAGAGGTGATGCAGTTTAATACTAAATTAGTTGTGTTGTAATTTACTATAATAATCGAAACGTTCATTAGATATTTTCTTTAAAAGGTAAAAAACTTTATATACTCAATTTTTTCAGAAACTTAGCTTGTTTCTGCTATTACTATTATTTTTTACAATTGAGAAATTGTATGGATGTAATTCTTATTTTTTCTGTTTTTACTATAGTTCATTAAAAATGACTTTTGGCTATGTTGCCAATTTTTTTTCCTTCTTGTTCATAGCTCATTTAAAAATTTATGGTTTCTTAATCTCGTAATCTTCTACACCTCTTGTTTTGCTTGAGAAGTTGATACCGAGCTTGATTATATTTCGTTTATTCATTCAGAAAGGAGATGCATAGTTCTTTTCTTCTATCTGCTGCAGTGCTTCTTCTGCACTTCCGTCTAATTTACATTCTATGATGTAGATGTAGTTAGAAGTTTGGATGAGGATGTCCATTCGCTCTCCAAGTCATAAAAAGCAGAACCCTCCTTGTGGATTTTCTTAAAGTCTTGTGTTGGGATTTGCTGTGATTAGAATCTTGGCTTCCCTTTTTTTGAAGATCTCTACATTTATGCGATAGCCATATCCGGAAGGCTCGTCGCGTTCGGTGTTGGCTAATGATTTTTGGAGATATTCAATTGCTTGTTCTATAACGTCTCTTCTTGTAGCACCGTGAAGACCGCAAGAAGCAACTGGTTGGTCGTTGCCCATCAGCTCCATCTGTGCTTGTATTAATGTATGTAAATCCATAATCTTGTCTTTATTTTATTATATAATTGGTATACATGTTGTTATTTTGTGAAATGTTTGCCATCTTCTCTTTCAAGGCGTTCCTTTCCCTTCTCTGTAAGCAAGTATTTATGCTTAGGATGATGAGGTGAGCTTTGAGCTTGTCGGGTACTTGTCGGGTACTTGTCGGGTACTTGTCGGGAACTTGTTGGGTGGCGGTATCATTAACAGTCTCATTTGTCTTTTGGCATCCTCTTGGCATGAATATTATATGTGTATTTATATGTATATAATGCAAAAGTATCTGATTTATTTTGTTTTGATTCAGATATTTTATATTTCTCCTATCTCTGTCGCATTACCTTGCTGGAATATGAGGTATATTCCGTGAAGTTGTGTTCCTGCGGATAGACTTTGAATATTTGTATCTGCTATGTATTTGTTTAATTGTTCTACAGCCTGTTCCTTTGCTGTCTTTGCTTCTCTATCCGTTGCCTTTGATGGAAGATACTTCAACTCTATGATATAGCTGTGGCGGAGGGTGGAGAATTTCTTTGTGTCTGCCAACAGGAAGAAGTCGCAATAGCCATGATTTGCCTCTATCTCAGGATGCGCTATGAAGAGCTTTGATAGATGAAGGTAGGCATTGAAATAACCTTGTATGTTACGCTCTCCTTGAATGCTATCTCTGATGCTACTGTCTTTCCAATATGAACTGGAAAGATATTTAAATAAAGGTTGCCATTCTCCTTCTTGTGCCGCTTTACGATACATAGCAGATAAGTCATTGAGATCCAAACCGTGTAGTGACTGGTATTGTTCTACCAGAAAGTCGTAATACATCTTGCGGATGGTGTTGTTGGGAATGACAAGATGAAGTGCATCAAGGTCAGTTCCTCCAATAGTCAACATTCCATAGTAGTACAATAGGCTGACGAAACGGTCAGGATTCATTACTTCCTCTGCTGCAAAAGAATCAGCAATAGAGGCATCAATAAAGCCTTTCTCGGCAATCTTCATCAAGACTCCTTTGCGGTCGCCATCCAGATGGTCGAGCCTTACGAGGTTCTTCAACTTGGCATAATCTGTACGACAACTTGGATCTGCCATCTCCTTGGGCGCTTTTCCTGTTGTGATGAGGTTGTTGAGATAGTAGAGTACCATGTTGCTGTTGTACATGCTCGGATCGATATTGTATCTGTCTTCTGAAAAGCAGTAGTTGTCGTACCATGGTTTCATCTCTGCTATAACCGCATTGATCTTTTCATCCTCACTGATGGTGACTCCAATAGTATCATTCGTTTTGATAAGGCCTACAGATATGTAGTAGGATATCATTTGGCGTACTTCTTCTTCGCTGAAGCCTAACATCATGTTGAACCATGGATGAAGGCTGATGTTGGTGGCGATGTTGAAGCCACTGGTCAAATCGTTGAGGGTGATAGGACTGACACCCATAAAGAGAATACGTTCGAAGTTCGGTTTGAATATCTTGAAGGCATTGCGGTAAAAACCACTGCTGTGGGTCATGTTATGATAGGTATCCTCGCCCAACTCATTGAGAACGGTGTTGGTGAAGTTGTCGTATTCGTCAATGATGAGATAAAGATGATAGCCTCGCTCCTTGGCTTCTTTGGACAGAATGTTGATTTTGTCCTTGGAAGTAGTGGCTGCCAAAGCCCATTCTACCGTGTCTTTTGTATAATAGTTCTGGTATTTTTGAACAAATTGATTCAGACAACTGCAACAGTATGTGTTGAAGTCGGTCTCAAGATTCTCTACTCTGTCCAAAACCTGGGAAAAGTCGAATTGCAAAATCTGAAACTTGCCTTTTGATTCTAAAGGATGTGTTTCTATCCATGTGCCTTGATATTCTTTTTCGATATCTTTGTTGGCGCAATCGAAGTAATCGGCTACCATTGACAAAAACAAACTCTTGCCAAAACGACGTGGACGTATCAAGAAGAGAAAATTTGAAATCTTCTCTAATAATGGCAAGTACTTTGTTTTGTCAACAAAATACTTTTGACTTCTCTGTAGGGTCTTGAAGTCGGATATTCCTATTGGTAATCTCTTGATTGCTTCCATAATTTCTTTAGTTATTCATCACAACTTATCCCATTAACCAACGCATAGGATATTTCATAAGAACGACTCCTTCGTTTGAGGTGTCATGCTCTTACTTCGTCATATTGGCGATGGTAGCTATCATGGCGGCGATGCTCGACATGCTGGAACCAAGGCTCATGGTTTCGGCAACACTCATCTTGCGCTTCAGCTTGGATGGTACAATGATTTCGCAACCAGGTTGGATGCGGGCGCCTTGACTTACCTTTGCCACCTTGCCATTCATATAGATGACGTATGCCTTGCTCTTGACTGCATCTGAGGCGAAACCACCGGCCTCGTCTATGTAATAGCTTGCTCGCTTGCCCTTGACGTATGCCACGGTGTTGGCGAACATAACAGCTCCATTGATCTTAACGGTTCCGTCGTACTGTGGTACGATGAGGCGGTCGCCCTCACGCAATACCAAGTCTTCGTCAGAGCCTGGATTCTTGAGTGCTTCTGCCAAGTCGATTCCTACTGGGTATTCGTCTGGAATATTGAACTTCTCGAGTTCTGCATTCTTGGCATTTTCGGCTGACTGCTGTATGGCGGAGCCGTTATTGCTGCTCGCTGCCAACTGAAGGAGATTCTTCTGCTGGTTTTCGCGTTCCTTTTTATAGATAGCGTACATCAGGTCGCGTTCTGTCTGGTTGGTGCGGCGAAGAAGACGGGCTCCCTTGATGTAGGCATGGTCGGTAGCACCGCCTGCCATGTGATACAGGTCGCTCAGACGTGAAGGGCGCTTGGTCATGGTGTAGGCACCTTGGAACACAACCTCTCCTTCGATACTTACATTTTGCTGTTCTGTATAACTTGGATTTTTGCGGATATAAACCTCATCGAATGGCATCAGGGTAAAGCCTGGTGTGCCGTCGATAACGAAACCGTCCTTCAAGGTGAGTTCGAAACTCTTGGCAATGATGCTGTCAGGACGCAATGCCTTCGGATTGTTGACTCGACGGCTTACGTTGACTTTCACTACAGATGCCTTGTCGGTGAGTCCGCCTGCCTGAAGAACGAAGTCCTCGATGGTCTCATTGTCGGCATACTTGTATGTGCCAGGATAGTTTACCTCGCCACGGATGGTGATGGTGCGTTCTATCATCTTGTCCTGACGGGTAGGGATGAAGAGTACATCATTCTCCTTCAATGGGATGTCGGCCACCTTACCACTCATGATGCCTGCTATATCGACGCTGATTACCTCCAAAGAGCGGTCGGTCTTCATGCGATGCATTACGGCACGGGCTGTAAAGGCTTCCTCGGTGAGTCCCTCTGCATGTTCTACGAGAGTGCGAACGCTGTTGATCTGTTCGCCCAAGTTGTACATGCCGGGGCGGAATACGGATCCCTTGATTTCTACGGTATTGGCATAACGTGGCAGGATAGAGTCTACGCTAACAGAGTCGCCATCAGCTATACGGAAGTTGGCGTAATCGAATTCTTCTACGTTGAATACTGAATACTCTCTGCCTGTCTTACGATTCACGCGAACGGCCTTGGTATAGGCATCTCCTGTAAAACCACCGGCATACTTGAGTACGGAGTTAAGGCTCTCGTTCTTCTTCATCTCGTAGAACATAGGGCGCTTTACCTTTCCGCTGATGTTGACCAAGCAGTCGTATGGGCCCACCACGATGACATCATTATCAGCCAAGCGAACGTTGCCTGTCAGTTTGCCGTTGAGAATATAGTCGTAGATATCTACTACGGTTACAAGTCGGTTGTGACGATAAACCTTGATGTTGCGCAGGGTTCCGAGGTCGTTGGTGCCTCCTGCCATATACAGGGCATGGAACACGGTGGCAAAGGCTGATAGGGTATAGGTTCCCGGTGCCTTTACTTCGCCCATCACATTGACCATGATGGTCTTAGTCTGGCCTACTGTCAGTTTCACACGGCTGCTGCGATAACGGCTTCCGAGTGTGTTGCGTAAGCGGGCATTGGCTTGTGCTACAGTCAGTCCACTGACATTGACAGGGCCATAACCCTCGATAGTTACTTCGCCATCGGGAGAAACTGTGCTCTGAATGGTGCGCTGAGATGCTCCGTAAATATCAATGATAACAGCATCGCCTGGCCCCAGACGATAGTTCTGTGGGGTGGCGATGTTCATGTTAGGCTCGAAGCTTAACTCCTTGTTATTGAAGATGTCACGGCCGAAAACGCGATGTTTATCTTTAGCCTGCTGAGCCAACAACTGTTTGAGCATCTGTGTGGAATCGGGCACAATGCCGTTTAGCTCGTTTTGCATGTCGCCATATTCCTCGTCATTGCTGTCGTAAGTGTGTCTGTAAGAATAGTCGCGCTGGGCTTGCACACGATAGTTGGAGTAGTTGGCAGCCTCTTTGTCGGACTGTTTTCCATAGTCGGAACGTGTCTTGCCATTATTGCTGCGCAGACGACTTGCATCTCCTGTGCGGTCGGTAGCACTGGCCAAAGAACCTTGCTTCTGCATCTTCTCATACTTCTCACGAACTCGGCGAATCTGAGAAATGTCGACACCACGCTGCATCAGCTTGGTGACAATCTGCGAATTAGAGGTGCCTGCACTATGCTCCTTGGCTACAAAACTCATCACCTGATCATCCGTCATGCCTGACTGGGCTATTACTGAACCTGCAGACAGCAGCATGAGCGCAAAAATGATATATTTCTTCATTGTTATTCGTATGCTATTTTTTAGATAATTATGCTATTAATATTCTATTCTTATTATATAATAACTCTAAATCGTGTAATTTGTTGTAAAGGAGCATGGCTTTTTTTCTCAATACTGGCGGAGTGCAGCCAAAAGGTCGATATTCTCGCTCTTTTTGCCGACTGTGATACGCAGACAGTTGCCACAAAGTTGCACATTGTTGCGATTGCGCACAATGATGCCCTGGTTGACCAAATAGTTGTAGATAGCTGTAGCATCTGTCATCTTTGCGAGGAAGAAGTTGGCCTCTGTGGGGTACACCTTCTGGCAGATAGGCAGGTCGGTGAAGGCTGCCATCACCTTGCCACGTTCCTGCAGAATGGTCTTCACCCAGTCGTCTACCTGATAGGGATCTTTCAGAACCTCGAGTGCTTGCTGCTGGGTGAGGAGGTTGATGTTGTAAGGGTATTTTACCTTATTGAATATATCGACTATCTGCTTGCTGGCAAATGCCATGCCCAGACGGATGGCAGCACAACCCCATGCCTTACTCATCGTGTTGAGCACGATGAGGTTGGGATATTTTGCCAACTGCAGGCGGTAGGGACGGGTCTTGGCAAAGTCGCCATAGGCTTCATCGACTACTACGATGCCGTCGAAGCGTGACAATACACCATCAATGGTGTCGGGTGAGATGAGATTGCCGGTTGGATTGTTGGGACTGCAGAACCAGATAACCTTGGTATTCTCGTCGCAGGCTGCTAAGAGATGGTCGGCTGTGGTCTGGAACTGCTCGTTGAGCAATACTGGGCGGTATTCCACGTCATTGATGTCGGCACATACTTCATACATACCATAAGTGGGAGCTATGGCCACTACATTGTCCTTGCCTGGTCGACAGAACACTCTGTAAACCAAATCGATGGCCTCATCTGAACCATTGCCCAAGAAGATCTTGTCTTCTGCCACGCCCTTCACCTTACTGAGCTGTTTTTTCAATTCGAGCTGCAAGGGGTCTGGATAGCGGTTGTATGGGTCGTTGTATGGATTCTCATTAGCGTCGAGGAAGACGCGGGCTGTACGTCCGCTAAACTCATTGCGGGCGCAACTATAGGGTGCCAAGTTCCATATGTTCTCTCGGCAAAGTTGTTTCAGTTCTTTCATTATGATTTTATCAGAAATTTGAAGGTAAAAAAGCATATGAAACGCTTCTTTACCTTTTTACTTTTTTACCTTTTTACTTTTCACCAAGGCTTTCCACTCTCAGTCGCATGGCGTTGGCGTGGGCTTCGAGCTGTTCATTCTCTGCCATTGTGACTACAGCCTTGCCGATGCTTCGGATGCCTTCCTTGCTGAGATGCTGGAATGTGATTTTGCGATTGTAGCTGTCGAGATTTACACCATTATATGCCAAGGCATAGCCATGAGTCGGCAAGGTGTGATTGGTACCGCTGGCATAATCGCCGGCACTCTCACAGGCATAGTTGCCTAAGAATACACTTCCTGCATTCACCACCTTCTCTGCCAACTGCTCGTAGTCGCTTGTGGCTATGATGAGATGCTCGGGAGCATAGGCATTGCTCAGGTCAATGGCCTCCTGCTTGTCTTTGACGAGGATGAACTTCGAGTTGTCTAACGATGTGTGTGCCATCTCCTTACGTGGCAAACGCTCCAACTGTTGTTCAACCTCTTTTACCACCTTAGAAATCATCTCTTCGGAGGTGGTAATGAAGAACACCTGAGAGTCGAAACCATGTTCCGCCTGCGACAACAGGTCGGCAGCGACAAAGACAGGGTTGCTGCTTTCATCGGCAATGACACAAACCTCTGATGGACCTGCTGGCATGTCTATCGCCACATCGTGTAGTGAGACATGCTGCTTGGCAGCCATCACAAACTGGTTGCCAGGACCAAAGATTTTATACACCTTTGGCACACTCTCTGTACCATAAGCCATGGCACCGATAGCCTGAACACCACCTGCCTTGAAAATCTTGCTGACTCCTGCTATTTTGGCAGCCATGAGGATGGCTGGGTTTACTTTACCTTCTGCGTTAGGAGGGGTACAGAGAACTATCTCCTCGCAACCAGCTATCTTGGCTGGTGTGGCAAGCATCAGTACGGTAGAGAAAAGAGGAGCTGTACCTCCTGGTATATAGAGACCCACCTTCTGTATGGCGACACTTTTCTGCCAGCACTCCACACCAGGGCAGGTTTCCACCTTGCTTCCTTCAAACTTCTGACTTTCATGGAATCGGGCAATGTTATGATGGGCGAGCTCCAGTGCATGTTTAAGCTCAGCCGACACCATGTGTTCTGCTTCGTCCATCTCAGCCTCGGATACAGACAAACTGTCGAGATGGGCATGGTCGAATTTCTCTTCATAGCGCTTCACGGCTTCATCGCCATGATTTCTTACGTCTTCCAAAACTCCCTCAACAGTCGCATTGAGCTGCGATACATCGAGGTGCGGACGCTTAACGAGTTCCTTCCATTCTTCCTTTGCAGGATACTTTATTACCTTCATTCCTATTTAAGTTTTATATATTCAAGTTTCGCAAACTCAGAAGTTAAAGGAGTTATCGCTCCCTACGGTCGCTGAGGAGTTAAGACAACAGTCTTTTTGGCGTAGTTTTTTAAGCAGCAAGACATACGTCTTAACTCCTTAACTTCCTTAACTTCCTTAACTCCTTTAACTTCCTGATATGCGAAACTTCGGTTTACTATTATGCAAAGATGTTTGCAAGTGGTTGTTACAAAATCATTTTCTCGATAGGAGTTACCAGGATGCCCTGTGCTCCCAATTCCTTCAGTTTACCGATAATTTCCCAGAAACGCTTCTCGTCGAGAACGGTATGGATAGAGCACCAATTCTCGTCGGCAAGAGGGATGATGGTAGGACTCTTGATACCTGGCAACACCTCAGTGATGGCATCAATTTTATCCTTAGGGGCATTCATCATCACGTATTTCTTGTCCTGGGCTGAACGTACTGCCTCAAAGCGGAACAGCATCTCGTTGAGAATCTGATGTTTCTGCTCGTCCATGTTCCAGTTGCCGATGAGGAGAGCCTCGCTCTTCATCACGACCTCTACCTCAGCCAGATTGTTGCTGATAAGTGTAGAGCCTGAGCTTACAATATCGAAGATACCATCTGCCAAACCGATACCGGGGCTGATTTCTACAGAACCTGTGATGACATGAATGTCGGCGTTGATGCCGTTTTTCTTCATGAAGTTGCTAAGGATGTTGGGGTAGGAGGTGGCTATCTTCTTGCCGTCGAACCATTTCAGACCAGTATAGTCGATCTTCTTAGGAATGGCAAGGCTCAGGCGACACTTGCTGAAACCCAGACGGTCGATAATCTGAGCGTTCTCGCCACGTTCTACAAATTCGTTCTCGCCAACGATACCGATATCGGCTACTCCTGATGCCACGCTCTGAGGGATATCATCATCGCGAAGGTAGAGCACCTCGATAGGGAAATTGGTTGACTGTACCAAGAGCGTACGCTTCGAGGCACTTACTTTAATGTCTGCTTCCGAGAGAAGATTCATGGTGTCATCGAAGAGACGACCCTTTGACTGCACTGCTATTCGTAACATATTTCTTCATTTTTATTAAAAATCAATGCAAAAGTACAGATTTTTGCCCGAATATGCAAGAATATTTGTACTTTTGTAGCATTAAACATGAAGAAAGAATATTTATTTGTATTTGTTGCAGGTTTTATGCTCTTGGGATGCTCCTCAAAAAAGGAACAACCAGAGCTTACTCCATGGGGTACGCCCGTGGGGGAAGTAGAGGTTTCTGATGAGCCTGCTCCTCAGTCTCAAGGCAAGGGTTTGTCGCTCGATGATATCGTGTCGGGTGGTGAACTCATCATGCTGACCGTGAATGGACCTACCACCTATTATGATTATCATGGGCATGGAATGGGATTGCAATATCTGTTATGCGAGAAGTTCGCACAACAGATTGGTGTGTCGTTACGTGTGGAGGAATGTAAGGACACGGCTGAAATGGTGAGTAAGTTGCAAAAAGGCGAAGGCGACCTGATAGCCGTACCTTTGGCACGTGTGAAGGCGAAGGGCGGATTGCTCTTCTGTGGTGTGAAAACGGATGATGAACAATGGTCGGTAGCTGCTGGCAACAAGAGTCTTGCCGATACCCTCAACAGTTGGTTCAATCCTAAGATGATAGCAGAAGTGAAACAGGAGGAGAGTTTCTTGCTTTCTTCACGCAGCATCAGCCGTCATGTTTACTCTCCTTTCCTCAATCGTTCTAAAGGTGTGATATCTAAATACGACAGATTATTCCAGATGTATGCCGGAGCTGCCCGTATGGACTGGCGACTGATGGCTGCCCAGTGTTATCAGGAGAGTTGCTTCGACCCGAATGCAAAGTCGTGGGCTGGCGCCTGCGGACTGATGCAGATTATGCCTTCTACAGCCGCTCACTTAGGTTTGCCCATGAGTCAGGTGCATGAACCTGAGGCTAATGTGGCTGCTGCTGCAAGATACATGGCTGAACTGCAAGGGCATTTCGCTGATGTCGGAGACCCATCGCAGCGTATACTTTTCGCCTTAGCTGCCTATAATGGTGGATTCCATCATGTGCGTGATGCCATGTCTTTGGCTCGTAAACATGGCAGGAATGCATACAACTGGGGTGATGTACGCGAGTTTGTATTGCGATTGTCTCAGCCTGCTTATTACAGCGACCCAGTAGTGAAATATGGATATATGCGTGGTTTGGAAACTGTCGACTATGTAGACCGTATCCGTGCGCGGTGGGCTGACTATTGTGGTGTGGCTGGCGGCAGCCGAGGCTTTAGTGGCGGAAGTATCGGTGGTGGTTTTCATGGTGCACCAGTAAAAGCCAAGCGCAAGTATTCCAACAAATATCATTTGTAATACTTGCGCACAGGTGTATATTAATTAATAAGGAGTTAAGGGAGTTAAAGGAGTTAAGACAATAGCTTTATTACAGAGTTTATTGTTTAGTTGAGGTACAAATGTCCAACTGCATAAGCAATGGGACATTTGTCTTAACTCCTTAACTCCTTAACTCCTTAACTCCTTTAACTTCTTAACTCCTTAATAAAAACTCCTTTATTTCTTTCCTCTTTTGTTTCGGTTGTTGCTGTCGAAGTTGGGATTGAAGCTTTTCTTCTTTTTGTTTTTGAAGAAGCCGGCACCCTTGGCTTTGGCTTCGTGCAATTCGGCCCTGGCAGCAGCCACAACGTCACGGATGTTGGTCGACTTGCCGTTCAGCGGTTTGCCATCGTTGAGATATTTCTCTTCGTCGTAACAACCCACGTTGCCATAACCCTTGGGAGCATATTTAGCTTTACCTCTTTGTGCTTCCTGACGATAGCCGCCTCGTTGTGAGTCTTGTCTGTAGGCTCCACGCTGATTCTCCTGTCGGTTGCTGCCACGCTTGCCTTTGGATCCACGTCCTACTCCTGGATTGTCGTAAGTAGAGCCAATGGCCTTGTCGTCGTAATGAGTTTGAGGCATTCTGCCTTTTCCACCTCTCAATGGTTTGTCGTAGAGCTTGGCTATCAGGTCGGAACGGCCAATGCGCTTCAATTCTGACTCAATAGCTCGACGCTCCTCAGGCTTGTACCAGAAGAAGAACATGCGCTGGGCAAGTTTCTCCTTTGGAGTCTTAGCGCTGAACACCGGTTCGAGCGTGTAGGGATCATAGCCAGTATACCAAGTCTCGGTAGAGATGGTCATGGGTGTAGGAGTGAAGTCCTGCACCTGCTCCAGATGGAAATCGAGTCCTTTGGTGATGACAGCCAACTCAGCCATATCCTCCTCATGACAGCCGGGATGCGAACTGATGAAGTAAGGGATGATCTGTTGGTTGAGTCCTTCCTCCTTATTGATGCGATCGAAGATGCGCTTGAACTCATAGAACAGGTCGAATGACGGCTTGCGCATGAACTTCAGTACTTCAGGGCTGGTGTGCTCTGGTGCCACTTTGAGTCGACCACTCACATGCTTGGTAATGAGTTCGCGGGTGTACTGACGGGCTGCGGCATTGATCTTCTCGTCCTTGCTCTTGTGCAACAACAGGTCGTAGCGCACACCACTGCCGATAAAACTCTTCTTGATGCCGGGCAGAGCATCCACGGCATGATAGATGTCGAGCAGTTTGCTGTGGTCGGTGTTGAGGTTGGGACAAATCTGTGGATTCACACAGGAAGGTCGTTTGCACTTCTCACATGCCTTGAGGTTATTGCCATGCATTCCATACATGTTGGCTGATGGTCCGCCGAGGTCGCTCAGATAACCCTTGAAGTCGGGCATCTGGATAATCTTTTTCACCTCCTTGAGGATGCTTTCCTTGCTGCGGCAAACTACAAACTTGCCCTGATGTGCAGAGATGGTGCAGAAGGAACAGCCACCGAAACAGCCACGGTGAAGGTTGACCGAGAACTTGATCATCTCGTAGGCAGGTATGGTCTTACCTTTGTATTTAGGGTGAGGCAATCGGGTATAGGGAAGGTCGAAGGAGGCGTCGAGTTCCTCCGTTGTCATGGTAGGGAATGGAGGATTGACCACCACCACCTTGCCATCCACGGGCTGGATCATGCGCTGGGCATGAACCTTGTTCGATTCTTCTTCCAGATGACGTACATTCTCTGCTTGTCCTTTCTTGTTCTGCAGGCATTCCTCATGGCTGTGCAGCATGATGTCATCTTCCTTGATACCGCCGGGGATCTCGTCCTCGCGACAGAGAAAGACTGTCTGCGGAATGTCTCTTATCTCCTTGATTGTGCGACCGCTATCGAGTGCTTCGGCCAAGGCGATGATAGACTTCTCACCCATACCATAGAGGATGATGTCGGCACCCGAATCACAAAGAATACATTTCTTCAGCTTATCCTGCCAGTAGTCATAATGACTGATGCGGCGCATGCTGGCTTCAATGCCGCCCAATGATACAGGAACATCGGGATAGAGTTTCTTGAGAATCTGTGTGTAGACGATAGAAGGATAGTCGGGGCGCATGTCGTGACGTGAGTCTGGACTGAAAGCATCCTCGCTGCGCATACGCCGATTGGCTGTGTAGCGGTTTACCATCGAGTCCATTGCGCCTGGCGAGACTCCAAAGAAGAGACGGGGACGTCCCAGTTTCTTGAAATCTCTAAAGTCTCCATGCCAGTCGGGTTGAGGTACGATGGCTACTTTGTATCCATGAGCTTCGAGCGTGCGTGCTATGACGGCAGGACCGAAGGATGGATGATCCACGTAGGCATCACCCGAGAAGAGGATGACATCGAGCTGATCCCATCCTCGCAGTTCGCATTCCTTCTTTGTGGTAGGCAGAAAATCTGTCAGTCTGTATTCCATTCTTACGTTTTAGTCTGTTATTGCGTTTGTGTCTTCTGCCTCGTTGGCGGCACGTTTGTCGAGCCAGTCCACATAGAGCAGGACGAGGTTGTGAAGGCCGAGTGCCTTCATGTTACTGTTGTAGATGACGTCGAGACACAAGTCGAGCAATGCCTTGTCCTGGCAGTTGTCCGCTTCGAGCAGGGCACGTACGTTGAGCTTGAGTTTCTCCAATACTCCCTCGTCGATGATGCCGTTGCTGTCTACGAGGTTGCGGAGCAACTGGTATTTGTCGATGGTCTCAAGGTGCAGGTCGCTCACTTCTATAGAGCGTGTGCCTGACTGGTTTGCTTGAATTTTGTACATAGTCTTTCTGTTTTTATGTTGTTGTTTTTATCTTTATTGCACTTTTATCTTTAGCTTACACAAGCGCAAACTTAGAGCCTCTGTTCCTACTCTGTCAGAAAACGGAGTATTCCCAAGAGGATGCTTGTGCGAGTCTTTTCCTCGTTGATACATTCGAGGGGGAACCCCATGGTGAATGAGCGATAGTCATTTCCCCTGTATGCTACTGCAGCGCTACTGCCTGATGTGTAAACCATGGCGCTGAAGGGAGCGGTACCAACTGTCGTTGTCGGCAAGAGTACATCGGGATGTGTGGCAGCATAATGCCTGTCATTGAGCGTGTTGTAATAAGCGAAACGTAGACCTAAGCCCGATACGCTGTCGGTAGTCTGTGTGATGCTGTCATTGGTTGGATAACTTACTTTCAGCACATCGCTCAGGAAGTTCCTCTCATCGGGTGTGGTCATGTCGCTGCCTATATAGGAACCGCTTACCAGCAAGGCTCCGCCTCCCTGCGTATAGGCCTTGAGCCGTTGCTGCAGGGTAGGGGTGAACGATTTGTAATAGGTGGGTGTGTAACCGTCGTAGCGTTCCAAACCATTGATGAGGTCGACTACAGGGTAGGCATTCATCTTCACCTTTCCTGCTGCGACACATTCACTCGAACAGCTTGCCACATTGTATTTTTGGCTGGCAGCTATACTGCGAGCATGTTCTTCCACATAACTGAAATCGTTGCCGGCAATGAAGTGTCCGGCCAGTTCGTTGCCAGAATAACCCAAGCCGGAACTGCTCTCGTTGCCCATCCTCTGTCGGTCGAAGACAAGTTGCTTACCACTCCATCCTGCCGTCAATCCATAGCTTACGCCAGGGTCTTGTTCCATGTCGAATCCTTGCAGGGAGTCGTTGTCGATCACCTGAGGCGCTGCCAGTCGATGGAAGTTGTTGACGATCAAGACCGTCTTGGTGGCTGCTGGCTCGTATCGCGCACAAAGTTTCTCGGTTGGGAAACTCTCCCCACCGCTGTTGAGAGCCGCCACCTTGAAAGTATAGAGTTCGCCCGGCTTCAAGTTCATGCTGCAAGAGGCACCCTTAATGATCTGTCCGTTGTCAAAGCCTCCTTTACCCATAGCTGTATACAGAATATACGATGTAGGCTGGGCAGTAGGCTCGCTGCGGTCGGTCTGTGGACTCCATGACAGGTGGGCTGTTCCTTGGGCATCAATCTCTACCGAGAAATTGTTGGGTGCAAGGGGTTGAACTACATAGGGCAGACCGTGGTTGGTGCATACATATCTCAAGATGGTCTTATAGAGCGAGCGTGCTATGGTGAATTTGCCCATCGGGTCCTGACCAATCTTCATGTCGGGGAAACTCTGGTGCGACAGGGTCTCGATGATGGCGGCAGGAACTTCGGGCAAACGGGTCTCGGAGTAGTTGCGGTCCCAGAGATAACGCTCTGAGAATTCGCCATACTGCTGTCTAAGGTCGCTGACCAGATTCTTGAGCAAAGCCTTGGCCAAGTCCTTGGATGTCATGCGCGAGATGCCGCTGTTCAGCATGCCGTCGTTGAAGTTGGTGGTACAGATGGCCAGGGAGCCCCAGGTTGTCTTTCCGTCCTTGTTGTAACCTGCGTCGCTGTGTACGGCAAGTGAGAGTTCTATAGGAACCTTCTTGCCCTGAAGGGCAGGCATATAGGGACTTCCGCCTCCCAACCAGTTGGTCATCAGCGAGCGTGTGTTGATGTCGTCGGCGTAGTCATTGGCTCCTTTTCTTCCTCCGTATACATGATAGGGAGCACCTGCCCACTGTGCATAGTATCGTGCTCCTTCGAGGCAGCGGGGCATACCGCTCGAGTTGTTGCCCCTCAGGATGTTGCCCATGCCGCCACCAAAACGTACGGCATCACTGGTCACCACTCCTCGTTTGGAAGCTTGATTGGTTACCACCACACGGTTGAGTGTATTGCAGCCCTTGTCAAAGTCGAATGTGCCCAAGTAGACCCATGTTCCTCCGCCCATGCGCTGGTTGACGGAAAACTCGGTTGCCTCTCCCTTGTGGTAGACGATGTATTTCGCATCGGTCACACTCTTGGGCAGACTTTGGTAGCTTACGTAGACAGCATACTTGCCTGCTTCGGGCAGGTCGGGCTGATAGCTTATCTCGCTATGGTTCTTCTTCTTTGTGGCTTTTGCCTTCCTTACAGTTCCGTCGGTAAAGGGATTCTGATTGTCTTCATAATATCTTCTTCTGGCAGCGAAACCTATGGAATCACAGTCTTTCCATTTTTTACCGTTGACGGTCTCAACATAATACGGGCGTTTGACGGCATCATCGTTGTCGACGATCACTTCATGCTTCTGCCAGTCACGCTCACGTGGAGTGAAGACAATGGCTCCGGCATTCTGCAGCATGGGTATGAGGTAGGGCACCACGATGGTTTGCGTGAAGAGGTCCTCGGTAGTGCCGAAGAGGTTGGGGCGTTGCCATTTCCATCTTCTCTGGTCTCCATCATAATATCTTCCGTGCGATGCCCATACCGAGAGGTGTCTGTTCTGCAGTCCACGCGTTACAAAGTAGGGACGAGACATGTTGAAGACCCATGGGTCTCCCTCGTAGTTGATATCTTCCCATGCTCTTGTGTTGCCGTCAAGGTATACCTTGCCCGTCACAGACTGAGCTGCGACGGGCAAGGAAAGGAATGAGCATGCAGCTAAACTGCAAGTCAACAGTCGTATCGTGTAGAGTTTTTCTTTCATCAGAGTTTTTATATGTTGCCTATCGTAAACTTCTCGGGCTTCTTTCCCTTGAAGTCTTTGAAGTACAACTTGATTTCTCGCATATCGGCATCCAGGTCGCCAGATGGTATAATCTGCTTGGTGCACGTAATGAGCCGTTTCTGATAGTCCGCGCCATAGAGCAGGATAGGAATTCCTGCCTTGAGGGCAATGAAGTAGAATCCCTTCTTCCAGTCGGGGTTGAGCGAACGGGTTCCCTCGGGTGTGATGCAGAGACAGAAGTGGTCTCGCTTGCGGGCTTCCTCAGCCAGGTTGTCGGTCATGCTGGTGTGCTTGCTTCGCCATACCGGTATTCCTCCCATCTTGCGGAAGATGGGTCCCAATGGCCAGAAGAACCATTCCTTCTTCATCAGGAAGTTGCTCTTGATTCCTTCGGCATGAGCGTAGAGTTGTCCGATGAGGAGGTCCCAGTTGCTGGTATGTGGAGCAAGACAGATAATATACTTCTCGGGATGGGCTATGGTAATCTCCTTGGTCCATCCCAAGCGCTTATAGAGTATCCATTTGGATAATTGTTGAATCATTACAGTGTGTTTCGAAGTTTTGGTTAGAAAACTTATATTATATATAATAATGTAAGATCAGAATTCTTTCCAATAATTAACCCATATTGTTGATTTGGTCAATAATCTCGCAGGCCTGCTTGTTGAAGTCTTCAATGAGCTTCTTATAGTATTTTTTCAGCTCCATGCCTGGCTCTGGATGTGACACGCGGCAGATAAAGTCTGTGCGAATCATGACAATAGCAGTCAGAATGCCGTCGACGTCTTCGGCTGCAGGTTTGCTGCTATACAATGAAGCTGCTACACACTCGGCGAACATATCGCTGGTGATGTAATTGATTGTACGTTTTAAATCTCTTTTATTAGCCATAGTTTTTATCTTTAAATGAATGACAATATGATTTCAATGCTCAAAGATAGTAATTTTATTCGTAATTCGTGCACAAGAATGAAAAAAAAGTTCTCTTTAACTCATTTTTAGCTTTATTTGTTTCTTTATGTGGAAAAAATAAATTACTTTTGCAGATGTTTTGAAGTTTCAGTAAATAAAAAATTATAAATTCTAAAAGACATGGAAAAAAGTGAATTGCAATTAGCACGAGCAGCCTACCTTCCTAAACTCCCTAAAGGATTACAGGGCAACGTAAAAGTGAAAGAAGGTGCTCCTACTCAGAGTGTAGACAATCAGGAAGAAATCAAGAAGCTCTTCCCTAACACTTATGGTATGCCGCTCGTAGAGTTCGTACCTGGTGACGAGGCTCACGACACCAAGATGAACGTGGGTGTTATCCTCAGTGGCGGTCAGGCTCCTGGCGGTCACAATGTCATTTGTGGTCTTTTTGATGCATTGAAGAAGTTGAACCCAGCCAACCGCCTTTATGGTTTCCTCATGGGTCCTGGTGGCTTGGTTGACCATAACTATATGGAGATTACAGCCGACTTCATCAACGACTACCGCAATACTGGTGGTTTCGATATGATTGGTTCTGGTCGTACCAAGTTGGAGAAGACCGACCAGTTTGACAAGGGTTTGGAGATTATCCGCGAGTTGGACATCCAGGCTATTGTTATCATCGGCGGTGACGACTCTAATACCAATGCCTGCGTATTGGCTGAGTACTATGCTGCCAAGAAGTGTGGTGTACAGGTAATCGGTTGTCCTAAGACTATCGACGGTGACTTGAAGAACGATCAGATTGAGACTTCTTTTGGTTTCGATACAGCCTGCAAGACTTATTCTGAGTTGATTGGAAACATTGAGCGCGATTGCAATTCTGCACGTAAATACTGGCACTTCGTCAAGTTGATGGGTCGTTCGGCTTCTCACATTGCTTTGGAGTGCGCGCTTCAGACACAGCCTAACATCTGCCTTGTTTCAGAGGAGGTAGAGGCCAAGGATATGACATTGAATCAGATTGTAGAGAATATCGCTCAGGTAGTAGCCGACCGTGCTGCTGACGGTAACAACTTCGGTGTTGTGCTGATTCCTGAAGGATTGATAGAATTTATCCCTGCTATCGGTCGTCTTATTGAGGAACTGAACGACCTCTTGGCTGCTCATGGTGCTGACTATAAGGATTTGGACAAGGATGCTCAGCGTGAGTACATTCTGGCTCACCTCTCTAAGGAGAATGCCGAGACATTCGCTACTCTTCCAGAGGGTGTTGCCCGTCAGCTCTCTCTTGACCGCGACCCACACGGAAACGTTCAGGTTTCTCTCATCGAGACAGAGAAGTTGCTCTCTGAGATGGTTGCTGCCAAGTTGGACGAATGGAAGAAGGAAGGCAAGTACGTAGGTAAGTTTGCCGCTCAGCATCACTTCTTCGGTTACGAAGGTCGTTGCGCTGCTCCATCCAACTTTGACGCAGACTACTGCTACGCACTTGGAACCAGCGCTGCACAGCTTATCGCTAACGGCAAGACTGGTTACATGGCCATCGTAAAGAACACAACAGCCAAGACAGATGAATGGAAGGCAGGAGGTGTGCCAATCACCATGATGATGAACATGGAGAAGCGTAATGGCGAGATGAAGCCAGTTATCCGCAAGGCTCTCGTCGAGCTTGATGGTGCTCCATTCAAGGCTTTCGCTGCCAAGCGTGATGTTTGGGCAAGAGAAACTTCTTACGTTTATCCTGGTCCTATCCAGTACTGGGGTCCTGCTGAGGTTTGTGATCAGACCACAAAGACTCTGAAGCTGGAACAGGAAGGTAAATAAAGTTACCCTATAAGATAAGGAGAGTGAAGAGTGAAGAATTCAAATGCTTTTATTTTAAATCCATGCGGTTCTTCGCTTTTCACTCTTTGCTTTTGCTGGGAGGAGTAAGGCTAAAGTTTAATGTTAAGTGTTTAATATTAAGTGTTTCCCACATCTTGCGCAAAAAGACTATTGTCTTAACTCCTTAACTCCTTAACTCCTTAACTCCTTAACTTCTTAACTCCTTAACTTCTTAAAAGCACATAAAACCAAATGGTACAAACCCAACGTAAACCACAAAAACGCAAAACAAGTCGACAGCCCGTCAGGCACCGTCGCATTTCTCGTACCCGCCATGGCTTCTTTGGCCGATACCCTCGCTGGGCATGGTGGATAGGAGGTATTGCTGTTGTGTTTCTCTATGTGGGTGCGTTCTATTATTTCTTTGTGGGACCTACGGGGTTCCGCTGGCGTGCGCTTTATGGCGATGCCGAGTATCCTGACGGATACGAAATACGAGGCATCGACATCTCGCATTATCAAGGCACTATTGACTGGGAACAACTCAAGGACGCCATGATCAAAGGTTGTCCCCTGCGCTTTATCATTATCAAGAGTACTGAGGGTTCCTCACGTCTTGACGAGAATTTCAGAGAAAACTTTAATCAGGCACGCGATTATGGCTTTATCAGAGGCGTTTACCACTTCTGGAGCAACAAGTCGTCGGCACGCGAACAGGCTTATTTCTTCCTCGATAAGGTGCATCTTACAGAAGGCGACCTTCCTCCTGTTCTCGACATAGAACACAAGCCTGCCGATAAGAGTGTGGAGGAATTCCAGCGCGATGTGCTGACTTGGCTTCACATCGTGGAAGACCGTTATCATGTCAAGCCCATTATTTACACCTATTATAAATTTAAGGAGCAGTACCTTGGTGCTCCTGTTTTCGACGACTATCCTTATTGGATAGCCCACTATTATGTAGACAAGGTACAATATAAGGGTAAATGGAAGTTCTGGCAACATACCGATGCCGGTAAGTTGCCAGGTATTAAGGGTTATGTCGACTTCAATATCTACAATGGCAGCTATTATGATTTGCGCCAGCTGTGCATCGGAGCCAACAACAACGAGCGCAAGTTTATGGAGTGGTCAGAATAAGGCACGCCCAGCCTTCGTCGTCTCTTCTGCTTACCTCTCTCAGTCCCAGTTCCTCTGCTTTCTCTATCAGCACGGGGATGTCTTCGTTATAGAATCCGCTCAGTATCAGATAGCCGCCTTCGTTGAGCACGCTTCTGAACGACTTCATGTCAGCCAACAAGATGTTGCGGTTGATGTTTGCCATCACCAGATCGAACATTCCGCTGATGTGGTTGATGACCGAAGCATTGCCGAAGAGTACCTCCATATTGTCAACGCCGTTCAGTTGGGCATTATGCTGCGCATTGTTCACACTCCATTCATCAATATCATAACCCACAATCTCGCTTGCACCCATCTTGGCGCAGGCAAAACCGAGAATACCCGTACCGCAACCACAATCGAGAACGCGCTTCTTCGCTAAGTTCATACCAAGAAGGGTAGAGACGATCATACGGGTGGTCTCATGATTGCCCGTACCAAAGGCAAGCTTCGCCTCTATACCTATTTCTATATGGTCGGGCGAGGTAGTAGGGTGCAGGTCGGGATGTTTAGCGTCGTAGATGAGAATCTGGTCGTCGATGCAAATGGGTTCAAACCCCTGTTCCTCCCATTCCTGGTTCCAGTCTTTGTCCTCAGCCTCCTTCACTTCATAAGTGATGCGGGCACTTTCTATCGGAAAATCGGCAATACTGTTGTCGAGGGCCTCCTTGTCGAAGAAATCTTTCTGCACATAGGCCTCCAGTCCTTGCTCCGTTTCCTCGAAAGACTCGAATCCCGCTTCAGCCGAGCTGTCTGCCAAGAGGTCTCTGCACACCTGCATCAGGTCGGCTTCTACCTCAATTTTGAATGTCGCTACTAAGTATTTCATTGAATTTCGTTTTAAATTTTACTGCAAAAATATAAAAAATAGGGAAAAACCTACCATTATTTAGGGTTTTTCTGTATTTTTGCATGTAAATAAGCAATATTTTTGCACTTGATTCATTGTATCTATAGACATAGATAACAGATATAAGAAGAACAACAATAATAAATAGGAGAAAAAGAATATGAAAAAATGGTTAGTCCTTTCAGTCTTTATGGCTGCCCTGCCATTGACAATGATGGCACAAGATGATGACCTCTACTTCAACCCGAAGCAAGAAGCCAAGAAGGCAGCCGAGGAACGTGTGCAGAAGGCAAAGCTGTTGGCTGCCCAGCGTGCACGTCAAGACAGCATATATGCCCTCTACTGGTCGGGAAGCGACCGAAATGTGGATGAATACAACCGTGGCGGTAAACTGTTGAGCCATTATCAGAACATCGGAGCCGACTCTTTGGGCAACGACATCATATCGTTCAGAGTGGGCAAGGGTGTGGCTCCCGATTCCATCTACGATGACGAGGCTTTTGCCGAGAAGTACATGCGTGGCATGGGTGATGATTTCGACTGCACCCGAGACCTGAGCCGTTGGGACGGATTTTACGATCCTTGGTTCTATAGTTATTACGGCTGCGGACCATACTACTGGCGCAGTTCTTACTGGCGCTGGCACAATCCATGGCGTTATGGCTATTATGCAGGATGGTACGATCCCTGGTTTGATCCCTGGTTCGACCCCTGGTATTATGGCTATGCAGGCTGGTATGGTGGTCCCTGGTATGGATGGGGTGGTTATTATCCTTGGTATTGGGGAGGTCCGGCTGTGGCTTACGTGCGCCCAAGCAACGGCTATCGTAGCTTTAGCCATTCAGCATCAGGCTCTAACGTAAATAGCTCTTACAGGAATAATTATCCTGGGCAATACAATCGCTTTGGCCGTCGCGAGAGCACAAATACCAACAGCAACCGAAACTACAATTATAACAACAACCGCAGCTTCAACTACAGCAACTTCGGCAACCAGAGTCATGGCGGAAGCTTTGGAGGCAGCCGTGGCGGAGGCTTCAGCGGTGGCGGAGGCGGTTCGCGCAGTTATGGTAGTGGAAGAAGATAGAAACTTTTTAATATTTCAAGAATATGAAACGTGTAAAGATCATTTTGCCGGCTTTGTTGGGACTTATGACAATTCCGGCTATGGCACAGGAAACTTATCAGGATGCCAAACTGGCTGAGACTGCTCTTACGGGTACTGCCCGTTATGTGGGCATGGGTGGAGCCATGGAGGCTTTAGGTGCTGACCTTTCTACTATCAGCACCAACCCTGCAGGTATAGGTATGTTCCGCAAGAGTCAGGCAGCTCTTTCTGCCGGTGTGCTGGCGCAGTCGTCGGCTGACAAGAACTTCACTTTTGATGGCACCAATGCCTACATCGATGGAAAGAACTCGAAGGTGAGCTTCGACCAGATTGGTTTTGTATGGTCTATGGCCCACCGCAACCAGACTTACGTCAACCTGGCATTCAACTTCCATAAGAGTACCGACTTCATGCAGATTCTCACGGCAACCAGTATGCTCAACGGTGCCTCACAGTCTAAGTTGGCAGCCAACAAGACTGACTACAGCAACTATATCGACACACGATATGATGGCTACATCCGCAATGCGGGTGACCTGATCTGGAACGGTGTGGACGAGAATTATCATAAGTTGATGGGCAAGGACGAGAATAACTTGCAGAATTTCTATGATGGTCGTTCCTTCCTTTTCGGACAGTATCAGCATGGCTACATCGGCGTCTACGACTTCAACATCAGCGGAAGCATCAAGAACCGCGTATGGTGGGGTGTCACCTTGGGATTGCATGATGTCAATTACCACAGCGACTCTTACTATACTGAGAATTTTGTAGCCGAAAAGGAAGCCTATGGCGAGTCGTGCGAGAGTCTGAAGATTGACGGAACTGGATTTGATGTAAAGGCGGGTGTCATCTTCCGTCCTGTGGAGAGTTCTCCTTTCCGCATCGGTGTCTATGTCAACTCGCCTGTATTCTATGACCTGACTATGAAGGGTACTGCAGATCTGTTTCTTATCGACAATAATATTGTCAACGACCAGGGGCAGTATGCTACCGGACATAACTCGTCATACGTGGGTTACGACTATCGTCTCAATACTCCCTGGAAAGCAGGTCTGAGCTTGGGTCACACCATCGGCAACTACTTCGCTCTCGGTGCCACCTACGAATATGCCTGGTACAATCACATGGACAATCGTATCAAAGACGGTGGTTATTATGACGGATGGGACTACTACGAGTCGAGCAGCAGCGACAAGCCTATGAACGACCACACCAAGGCAACCCTGAATGGCGTGAGCACCCTGAAGTTGGGTATGGAGTACAAGCCAATTCCGATGCTGGCTGTACGCGTGGGCTACAACTATGTGTCGGCTTTGTATAAGGAAGATGGTGTGCGCGACCAGACTTTGATGTGCTCTTATGATGCTGATGGTAATACAGGTGTCAACATGGCAACTTCTACCGATTACACCAACTGGAAGGCGATCAACCGCTTCACTCTGGGTCTTGGCTTCAACTACAAGAAGATGTTCCTCGACCTGGCTTACCAGTACAGCACTCAGGACGGTGACTTCTATCCCTTTATGAGCAGCAAGAACTTTGGCACTAAAGAGGGTTTCACTCCAGCCATCAGCAATGAGGTCTCAGCAACCAAGGTTTCCAACAACCGTCATCAGTTGCTCATGACCTTGGGTTATAAGTTCTAAGACACGTAAGTAATAGCGATCAAGCGAAGCTATCGCTTCCTCTGGTCGCACGGAAATCAGAGTAAAATAAAGAAGTTAAGGGAAGTTAGATGGGTTAAGAGACAAATGCTTTATTGTTTGAAAACAAAACAATAAGCAATGAACCTCTTACCAGTCTAACTTCCCTTATTTTTTTAGCCATATAGGAAATAAAAATCTTGAATTAAAAGATTTTTTGCCGAAATAGCATTAAAAATTTGCATTAAGCCCTTTTAAATTGTATCTTTGCACTTAATAAATCTCTGTTCAAAGCCTTTGAATGTCCGTTCAAAGCCTTTGAATGTCCGTTCA
>OMFM01000144.1_pt1 | contig 37791 bp, 58 predicted proteins | sample 1645661 | NCBI WGS metagenome assembly OMFM01 (sample SAMEA103958128, study PRJEB25191) | human gut metagenome | reverse complement strand
AAGGTTGCGCTCTACCAACTGAGCTACTCCCGCACAAAATCACGTTTTTCTTCACCGCAAAAGCTACTGGAGGCGCGAAGCGGAATCGAACCGCTGTGAACGGATTTGCAATCCGGTGCATAACCACTTTGCTATCGCGCCGCCGTTCTTTTCCAAAACACGCGCTTTGGAGCGGGAGACGAGTCTCGAACTCGCGACCTCAACCTTGGCAAGGTTGCGCTCTACCAACTGAGCTACTCCCGCGGCGAAGAATGCGCATTTTACACAGACCCCGTACGCTGTCAAGTCCAAAAATTAAAGCGGACACCGCAAGGAGCGCCCGCCCGTTGAAACTTCGGCAAAAATTGCCGTCCGCTTTTCTCTTTTGGTCTCAGCCGATTTCGTCGCTTCGCTCTTTTAAAGCCGCGCGGTGCTTTGACCGCAGATAAAGCTGAGTGCTTGCGGCCCAGAAAAGCATCGTGAGAAGCGAAAACACGATGATCGCAGCCGAATATTTTGCACCGTCACCGTATATCTGCTTTGCAATGTTATAGAGCGAATCGCCGGATTTTACGGTATATGTTTTTGGCTTTGATTTGCTGCTTATTCTTGAGGATTTTTTCTTCTGCGTCTGAGCTGTTTTGTTTTTGGTTATGTTTATCCGGCGTACTCTTATCATCTGATATTGTTTCAGGGTGAGGGAGTAATCATAGCTCCCGACATCGCCGCCGCTCTGAGAATACGAAAAGCTTTCAATAGACGTATACCACACAATATCGCAGGCGGTTATATAAATCCGGACGGGGAGTTTTTCTTTTTGCCAGTTTGTAATAACAGTGATGTAATAGTGGGGAAGCAGAAGCTTTTTTACGGCACAGCCGGGGAAATACGCTTTCGGGAAAATACCCGAAAATGAGATGACGGCTGATTTCGGCTCCTGAATATTCGTTATTTCGCCCAGTCCTATTATTGTCATACTGCTGTTATTACCGCTTCGTGAGATTTTCACGGTTTCCGGATTGACAGGCAGCTGAATTCTTTTGCCGCCTGCTTCAAGCCAGAACTGGTACTTTTTATCAGATTTCATAGCTGTCATCGCCCTCCTCAAATGCCTCCTGAGCAACAATGTTCATAAGCACCGGTTTCAGATATTCCATCATTACAGCCACAACTTCCTCCTTGTCGGCTTTGCCTTTTACGCTGACTGCACCTGTTCCGTTGATATCAATGGACAGCTTTTTGACAGATTCACTGTTTTCTGATGAAGTCTGAACCGCCGCAGGAAGAGCCGTATCAGAAGGCGGCATGAACAAAGGTCTGCTGTCAATATCGCCGATTATACGCTTTGTTTCATCGGCTGTATAAACCGTTTCGCCGCCCCTGAACTGAATCAGCTCAGGACCGTTTTCGCCGACTAGAGCAACTCCCGGCTCGGCGGAAAGAGTGCCGGAAGCGTAGCCGTTAAGCATACTTGCGGCACCTGATACAACTGCCTTTGCGGTGACGTGAACACTGCCGGAAGCTGAATTGAGTGCATAGGTAATCCGGCTTGCAATACTTTCAGCTTCTTCAACAGCACGGTTACCGCTTGCCCGAAGTTCTGTAATATATCCGGATAGCGTGGATTTTGCAGATTTTGCCGCTTCGTCTTTCAAGTCCATGTCATCAATGGCGTTTTCCATTCTCCGTTGTATGTCGTCAAGTTTCTGAGAATACAGCGTTTCAATATCTCCGAGTTTCTGTGAAACTTCATCTTTGACATCAGACAAGCCTTCAAATGATTCATTAAGTTCCTCAACCTTGCTTTTGGCAGAGCTGACGTCCATATTCCCCAGTTCATTGGCAAATGCAACAGCCTGTTCAGGGTCAAGCTGTGAAATAATGGAGTTGTCAACGCCGAGCTCGGAAAGTTCGCCCAGAGCTTCTTTGTAATCATTAAAATACTGCATCTGTGATTCAAGATTGTCTATTGCACCATCAAGAGAAACAGAATTTTCAAAGTTCATGTTTGCCTGCTCGAAAAGTCCGAACATACCATCAAGATCTTCTCTTATTGCATCACAGGCTTTGGTGTATTCTTCAGCAAGCTGAGTTATATTTTCTGCCTGACTGCTCCACGCATTTGAAACAGCCTGTTCCGGCATCATGGATTCCTTGAGGTCATTTGTATCGTCTTTGAGGGAGCTTTCAGCGTCTGATATCTGTCTGAGATTTTCCAGAAACAAAGCTGTTCCCTCAGGTTCTCCCATAATATTGAAACATTCCTGTGCGGTAGTTTCAAGGGCAGTCAGCTGATTTTGTGCTTCGGCGATTTTTGCTCCGAAGGCTGCATCAGCTTCAGCCATGGTATATCCGGTATCATTTACGACCGACCAGTCGTTCGATGCTTTCTGTATCTTTTCCTTTACAGCCGCATATTCTTCTTCAATTGCCGCCTTGTTTTTTAAAGCATCTATATAACTATTTGTAAATTCCTCACCTGATACTGTTTCAGTAGCTGCCTGCTTTCTGTTTTCCTTTGCTTTCTGTGTAAGAAGGCTTGTGGTATATTCCGGATCAAATCCCGTAAGTTCCCTTGTATCATAATTAACCTCAATATTACAGTTAAAAGTATCATTGAGGTAATCGGCGTACTTCGACATCATATCAAGATCGGAATTTGTAAGCTGGGCTTTTTCTGAAAGAGCATCAAGCTGTGCATTGGCAACAAGTCCGCTTTGCCAGTCTTTATTGATATCCTCCATTTTTCCTTGATATTCTGAGGTGAATGAATTTATTTTTTCCTGATTCTCCGCAAGTCTCTGCCCGTAGTCAGCAACAAACCCTCCGCCTTTTTCATACTGGGCATTAAGCGTATCAAGCTCACTGCTAAGATTTCTGGCGGCTTCACTGTTTGAGCCGTAAAGCCTGCACACATTGTCATAAGCCGTCTGTGTGCTTTCAATTTCTGTCCTGCATTGTTCAAGCGTACCGTTGTAGTCCTCCACTGTATCACTGTTTGCTTTGACAGCCGCCGCAAAAGTGATTATTCCGGCAGTTACCGCTGCGGCTATGCTTATTCCCAGAAACAGCGGATTTTCTGACATTGCAAGAGTCAGTTTGTCAATGGCAGGTCCTGCAACGTTGACAGCAAAGGTAAATGCAGTTACAGCGGCTGTTCCCACAGCAACAGCGGCAGCGGCTGCGGTGATCCCTTCAACAACAATCGGATTCTGTTCCACAAATCCGGTAAGCCATGTCAATACACCTGTTCCGGCATCTGCAAATTCGCCGATAGCAGGAGTGAGCACATCGCCAATCGCTATTTTAAGATTATTTGCGGCATTTTTTGTAATTGCAAGACGGCTTTCGAGCGTGGCATATCTTGTGTCTGCCTCTTTGGCAAGTGCAGTATTTTCCTCCCATGCCTGTGCAGATACATCAAGGGCATCAGCAAGTCCGCCGCTGTTGCTTGCAAGGGATTTTACAGCATTGGAAAGCCTTATTTCAGTAATCCCCATGTCGTTTAAAATAACAGTTGCGGTTTCACCGTTTCTTTCCACATCGTTCAGACCGTCAATGAAAGCATACAAAGCCCCTGCCGCATCTTCCTGAAATGCCGAGCGGAACTGTGCACTTGTCATATTGGCAACTGATGCAAAATCATTCAGGTCTTCGCTTCCGGTTTCGACCGCAACCTGTATATCAGACAACAGCGTTGACATAGCTGAACCGCCTGCATCCGCTTCTATACCTACGGATGACATAGCCGCCGCAAGCCCCAGAATATCTGTTTCGGTAAGTCCTGCAAGCGTTCCGGCAGATGCCATTCTCGTTGCCATTGCAACAATGTCAGCTTCGGTGGTTGCAAAATTGTTTCCCAGAGCAACAACAGAAGAACCAAGGTTTTCGTAATTGTCCGCAGACATTCCGGTAATGTTGGCAAATTTTGCAAGAGAAGATGCCGCTTCATCGGAAGAAAGGTTCGTGGCTTCGCCTAAGTTTATCATAACTTCTGTGAAGTCCGTTATATTGTCTGTTGCGATTCCGAGCTGTCCGGCGGCTTCGGCAACTCCGGCTATTTCAGTTGTTGAGGACGGCATTTCAAGCGACATTTCCCTGACTCCGTCGCTGATTGCCGCAAGCTGTTCATCTGTGCCGTCAACAGTCTTGTAAACACCTGTTATGGCACTTTCAAATTCAATTGATGCATTGATACATTCCCGAAAGCCATCGGCTATTTTATGCAGAGCGGCGGCAGCACCAAGTGTTGTAAATGCGTCCTGCAAAAGTTCTCCGGCATTCGCTCCGCTCGAGCCCAGCTGACTGCTTTTCTGTGCCGCATCTTCGGCGGCTCTGCCATACTGCTTTGCTTCTTCTTCGGCTTTGTTAAGAGCATCAGCTGTCTTGCTTTCAGCTGAAGAAACTTTAACAGCTGACTGAAACAACTGTTCATCTGCTTCAGCTGCTTTCAATACAGCCTGTGCTCTGCGCTGAGCCGCCCTTGCTGTTTTTTCAGATTCAGTTGCTTTTTTTCTTGCCGCCTGTGCGGCTTTTTTTAGATTTTCAGCATCAATGACGGCGGCGGAAGCATTTTCTTTCATGGCATCGGTAACATCTTCGGTATTTTCAAGCTCTTTTTTTAAATCATTTGCATGATTTCTTGCGGTAACTGCCATACGTTCCGCAGTATCTGCTTTGATTTGTGCACTCTGTGCCGCCCTCTGCATCTTTTCCGCTTCTGCTGACATTGCGTCGGCAAGAATCCTTGACTGCGAAGCCGCTCCTGCAACATCTCCCGAAAGGCGTGAGAGTGCGGCAGATGCCTTTGCAGTATCCTGTGCACCTTTGCTCATGGTACTGTTCAGGCTGACACAGCTGTCCTCAAGCCCTGCAACAACTGTTTTCCCCGAAGCAATACTTTTCAGAACAGGGCTGATTTTATCAATCGCATTGAATATCAGATTGAAAGCATAAGCCATTTAAAGTCTCACCCCTCTTTTAAGCATAGCAAGCAGAATATTGATATCTGTCCTGCAAGGGTCGCTTATTTCACACATTTCGGACGCTATATAGAAGAGTTTTGTGCGGTCGGGCATCTTGTCAAACTCTTCCATACGCAGTCCGTGGCGCTGCCATAAAATGTGTGCCCAGTATTCATAAGTACCCTTGCAGGATATCAGTTTTTTGCTTCTTCCATTTCGTCAGGAGCTTCTTCTGCATCGTCACGAATGATTCCGAGCGTTGTCATGACAGCATCAAAAACGTAGCTGTATTCCTCATTTTTTGAAAATACTTTAAGCGGCATTTCCGTAATGTCATAGCATTTGTAGAACTCCATAAGCTCCTTGTCCTTAAGATTCGGATATACCAGAGCTTCCGCAACAATGTGTCTGAGTGCCTTTTCTGTGTCATTTTCAGATTTGTAAACGACTTCACCGCCGGAAATATAAGGCTTGCCGGACTTGTCGAAGGCTATGCCGCGCTTTTTGTATCTGTTCATGATCTGCTTTATCTTTTCAGCTGAAAGCACTTTGATTTCCATATCAAGGGGCTTACCGTTTTCGTCCTTAAAGCCTGACGGTGCAGGGTAGTTTACGGTTTCTTCCTTTGCTTCTCTCATGAAATAGGTTAAGTTTCTGTTCATTTTATTTTTCCTCCATTTTAGAATATAACGTCTTTTGCATTGAATGAAATAACATCATCTACAGTATCTCCGCCCGTATCCAGTGCAAGCAGAGTAAGGTCTCCTGTGATGATACAGCCGACAGCCGTAACTGTGCAGTTTCCGTACTGTGCATAATAATCGGAATCCTTGTCGTTCATAACGCCCTGTATTGTCATCTCAGGGACAACGCCGTCTTTCTGATAGCGTTCCACAATCTCTTTAAGCCATGGTGTGGAACGTCTTCTGGTAACAGAACCGGTTACGGAAAAGCCTTTCCAGCGTGTGCTTGGTGAGCGTTCCCCGATAACCTTACCTGTCCAGACGTCAGGAGTGAACTTGATTTCAAACTTTACATTGTCAAATATTTCCAGGCCGTCAACAAATACCTGACCTTCCGTCATCATCATAGGTTTTTTATTATAAGCCATTTTATTGTCCTCCTTACCTTGTTGTTATTGTGAAGTAGAGTTTTTCCGCACTGTCAACCGGTTCAAGCGCAACGTTGAAATAGGTGCTGTCGCCCTTGCTCTGGCTTCTGTCAACTGCAAAATCAGCCGCATAGTCAACATTCTGTATTGCACCGGCATCAAGGAACTGTTTTAAAATGCTCTTTCCGATACCCTCCATAATGTCCCAGCCTGTTTCATTGTTGCTGAATTTGTTCGGCGGAAAATTAAGTCTTATGCTGTCGGCAAAGCTGTCAAGCACACGCATAACTCTGTTTTTGCTGTATGACTTATCACGTTTTTCCGTAAATGTTGTAAGACTGTTTATGTCATATTCAACTACAACATCTCCGCTTTCGGAGTAGGAAAAGAAAAATTCGCCGTTTTGAATAGCCGCAACTGCCTGTTCATGTGTTTTTTCTCCGTTTACCGCATCAGCTCCGGTGTATATTTTACAGGTGTTGCTCTGAGTGGACAAAGCTCCTGCGTCAGCTCCTGCAACCCATGCTGTAGCTTGTGCGTTTGTAAGCGTAGTGCCGTTTACCACAACAGAGTTTGTAACGTTTATAATACCTTCATAGTCTGCCTTGAAATCGGCGACAACGGCTTTCACGCTCTTTCCGGCATTCTCTCTGAGATACTTTATCTTTGACACACAGGCTGTGATGAGCGTTTCATCTGTGGAAGGGAAGGCAAGCGTATTGAAATGCACTCTTTCCATAGCGTCAAGAAATGCTGTTATGTCAGAGTTTGCCGTCGTGACGTCAGTACCGCCTAAAAGTGAAACTCCTGCCGCTGCTTCAACCGACGATTCAGCATCTGCGGAAAATGCAATGTATCTGCTTTCGGAAAGCTCTGCCGCTGTTTTTATACCTTCGTATGATTCCACAGGGGCTGCATCGAGATAAACCGCAACATCAAAGCCGTCCACAGGATTTGCAGAAACGGAAAAGCTCAGTGAATTACCTCTTGAGCCGCCGTATCTCGCCTCAGCTTTCAGACCGCCGCCCGTACCGGACGCTTTTGCTCCTGATTTTGGGATATATACGATAACTGTACTTGCATTCTTAAAAGCTTCACGGATAAGGAGCATTGACGGATTGTCATCATAAACGCTGTATCCGAGCTTTTCAGCATATGCGTCCGGTGACTTCGCTGAAAGGCTGATAAATTCCTTTTCCGGACCGTATGAATGCCCGATGAGGGGAATAAGTACAGTACCTCTGTCAGAACCGCTGAGAGTTTCCTGTGCTGCCGATTCAAAGTTTATGTAAGTACCTGGTCTTACTTTTCCGACCGCTTTGTCAAAAGTTCCTCCAGCCATATTATCTGACCTCCTTGTCTGTCCATTTTGTAATTATTGATTTCATTCCGCTGACGGTGTATTCACCGCTGAGTCCGCAGACAGCACCATCAAACGTGCTTGTTGTTACCCCGAACAAAGCCATGCAGTGACTGCGAAGCTTTTCCAGCGGGTATCTTGCCTCCGGAGCAGACTGAACTGTTTCAGTTTCTGCCGGAAATTCTTTTTTCTTCATAAATTTTTTCCTCCGTTCAGGTAAAAATTCTCAATAAGGTCAGCCTCCGGACGTGTGCAGATACGTCTGCTTATCCAGCTTATCTGCATCTGACAGGCACATTCATCGGCTTTCCTGAATGAAATCTCTTTTATTCTCAGGCTTTCGCCTGTATATCTGCCGTCCTTTTCGTAAAGAGGAACAAGCTTTCGGGCGGCATTTATCCCGTTGTATACCGGAAGCCCGAGTTCATATGCGTTTTCCGTTGTGCTGCCGAAAAACATTGCAAATACTGTATATTCCGCACCATAGGAATCAAGTGTGTCGGGAACTGTTTCAATTTCCGGCACAGAGAAAAACACCGAAGGGACTATAAAGTTTTCGGGGATATTATGATAATAAGCCGCAGGATTTCCCGCAAGTCCGAGTATGGTGCGGATAATCCCTGCATATTCTTTTTCAATCATTTAATCACCCCCGAAATAACTGTCAAGCCATTCCTGCATCTTCGCTTCTATAACTCCAGGCAGTATTTTTTCCATGATTCTTATTCCGCTTTCCCAGTAATGCTTTCCTTTGACGAATTTCTGTTTCAGCATCATTCCTGTTTTTGCAGATGGGTCATATCGGAATTTACTACCTTCCCAGTATCCCGGAACAAACCGCATATCTTTGCCGTTTCCGCAAGTCCAGTGACCGTCATTTACAAAAGCTGCATATTCAACATTTGTGCCGACTGTAAGGGTAAGTCCGCCGTCTGATATCTCCCAGATGTTGTTGCTGTCGCCCTTGTGGAAGCCTGAAAGCAGAAGCCTTGTGTCTATTACTTTAAGGCGGATTATTTCATCTTCTATTATTCTCAGAAATTCAGTGCCGAGACCCTCAACAATTTTGCAAAGCTCATTTTTAAAGTCGCCGCTTCCTGCGGCTGCACACTTTTCAAAGAAATCGCTCATTAAAGTGCCTCCTGTTCCTTTCTGCGGCTGACATACACAAAAATATGATGGTTTCGGATATTCCTTGGTCTTTCCGCTGTGTATTCAAACCCTGAATCACAGTCGGTTACTTTATCATTTATCCTTATATCCGTTCCGTAAGGGAGAGCAAGTTTTATGCGTTCCCGTAATACGTTCTGCGGATTCTTCTGCACAACTTCTGTATCAAGCGACTCAACACCAAAATGGCACGGAACAGCCTTTTCATCGGGTGTATCAGCATAGCTGAATCCTGCCGAATCAGGCAGTCCATAGCCAATTGAATTATTGCTCTTTTTCAGATGATAAATATCACAGGTATGGTCAAGCAGTTTTTCAAATGCCATTCAAAGCCTCCTCAAACGCATAACAATGCTGCCGCCGTCCTTGTCTTTCATGTAATCTTCAAGCAGCGGTTTCAGACCAATATCGTCAAAGTTTTTCAGGCTTGTATCCGCCGTATAGCTGTAATCGTCAAACGTTTCCGATTTAAGTTCCTTTGCCGAAACGGCAGAATTATAGCCGTAAGCCTCAGCTAAGAGAATTACGGCTGTTTTTACATTCTGCGGTATTTCCTCATACTCTGAAAAGTCGTTTCCGGTATATGAAATAACGTATTGCTCGGCTCTTGAAATGTCAATCACCAGCCGGGCGTCAGTGCGTTCCTGAACCGACTTTATTTCGGAGTATTCACGGACTTCCTTCGGCGTTACCCATGGTCTTTCCGGCATTGCAGTCACGCTCTTTCAAAAAATCCGGTGCTTATGAGAGCTTCGGCAGTTTTTTCATCAGTAAGCACTTTTCCGCCCTTTTTAAAAACGTATCCGTTTACATGGAAAGAACCGCCATTTACAAGCCTTACAAAAGCGCCTGTTTTTTCGGAGCTGTCCGGCTTTGGAACGTCAGTTTTTTCCTTCACAAGAGGTGCCATGTCCGGCTCATAAATTGAATCTGTCAGATTATTTTCTTCTTCAGTTTTCTTTCTTGACATAATTAACCTCCCTGTGACTGATTGTCCTCTCCTGACGGCGGTGTTACAGCGGTAAAGTTTCCGCCGATAACGAGTGCGTCCGGATTGTTGATTTCCATATCAAAATCAGCAAGGAGAGTGTATTCATGGCGGGTAAATCTCGGCTTTACATCGTGGTACACTTCAAGGCTCTGACCGTAAATACCATAAATAAGGTTTTCGTAAGGCGTTACTATCTGTACATCGTCCGGCATAAACGCCACAGGGACAATTTCAAAGCCGTCATAGCTTACGTTTTTTCCGCCTGTGATAAGTGCATCGCCAAGAGCGGTGTTTCTTGACTGGAGCTGCTGCTTGTACTTTCTGTTTACAGAAGTGGAACAGAAAATCTTGATTTTAGATTTGTCTTCCTCGGTGTACAAGCTGTAATACTTTGTTGGCATTGCATCAAGCAGAGCAGGGAAGACGGTGTTAAGATAATCTGTACTGCTGCTTGTTTCGACCTTGTGCGTGTCGCTGTCGGATTTTGCAATCTTTATCCAGCCGTTGTTGATATTGATAAAATTGTCTGAATCTGTTTCATCTCCCAGAAAGGCAAGTTCTACAGAATCGTTGGCAAACTGCTTCGCAAACATCTGTGCAAGCTTGGTATCTGCTTTCTGACCTTCAATATTTTCTTTCAGATACTGGAAAGTAACGTCATACGGCATAATAACACCAACCGCACTAAGTGTTCTCCTCTTGTGGGTTACTGTTCCTGTTGCCGCATTTTCCGCATTTTCTTTCTGTCGGCGGAGTGCTCTCTTATTTACTTCCAGACTGTCAAGGTCTCTTGTGGTTTTGAGCATTTTAATAAAATTCACCTTTTTAAGGAAAGATGAACTGTCCTGCATATATGTGATGAACTGTGAAGCCTGTTCGGCGTTCATTTTACCGCCTGCTCCGAGCGTGGAAGTGTCAGCGGCTGCCTTTGCAATAATTGTTCTGCTGTTTTTCATGTGTCATTCCTCCTTATACAAACATTCCTGCAAAAAGGTCATCGTCTTTCTTTACAGGCTCCGGTTCGTTGTTGAGATTTGTTGCAATGCCTCTTGATTTGTACACAGGGTCAAGAGCTTCTCTGAGCATTACCGCAACTTCTTCCTTTGTAATCGGTTCACTTTCGCTGTCATCATCTTTATTCTTCGCCTGTTCCAGCATCTCCTTGATAGTGTCCCTGATATACTGCTTTGTTTCATCATCAAGCTTCGGTTCAGAATCATCATTTCCGCCCTCTGCCTTTCTGATTTCGCTTTTAATAAGTTCTTTAAATTCCGCTTTTGTCATGGTTACCTCCGTTTCTCCTGCATCTTCGAGCAGTTTTCCTATACTTTCATAAACTGATTTAAGGCTTGAAATATTCTTTGCACTGAGTTTTTTTCCGGCTTTGACAACAGGTGCTTCGCCGTTTTCGAGCAGCTTTTCCACTGCCTTTGAAAATTCCGAAAGACATTCCTTGACCTTTTTCATGTCGCTTTCATATTCATATTCGCCGACTGACGGATTATATCTCCAGAGCAGCGACTGCAAAGTCCAGAACGCATTCTGAAAATCGGAATCCCTCTTGTTTTTGGAATACTTGTCTGAAAAATCGCCCTTTTCAATCACCTCAAAACCGAACATCTTCGCAAGCTTTTTCATAAAGCTTTTACCTTCCGATTTGGTAAGACCTTCCGGTTCTTCCTCGTCTTCCTGATACTTGCCTTTGCCGCCCATCGAAAAGCCGGTAAGTTCACCCTTTTCCACCTTGTCCCAGATGTCAGGGTCGCTGATTTCAACAGTCATAAGCCATGTGCCTTTTTTTACGTCTGTCTTGTCAACTGTAAAATCCGCCTTTGCAATCCAGCTTTCAACAACGACCGCACCGTCAAGTTTTTTTTCGTCATGCTGAATGTCAACGCCTGTGCCGTTTTTGGCGTACCAGTGTGCCGCTTTCCGAATCTCCTCAGCGGTCATGTAGTCGCCCTGAGTATCAACAGCCATAGGCTCATAGACGATACCGGTGACGAAATGGTTCTCGCTGTCTGTCTTGACAATTTTCCCGTATGTTGAAAATGAAGCTTTCCCGTTCTGTGCCTTGGCGATAAGGAAGGACTTTTTGTTTGCGGCCCTGTCCACAAGGGAAATGAAGTCGATTTCAGCATTGGAAATACGTTTTTTGCTTATTGTCACATTAACACCTCCGTATAAATTTTAAGCAGTTTAACGCCATGCTCGGGGCAGTTAAAACGCTTTAAAAGCGAGTTAATCATTGCTTGTAAAAGTCACAGGATTTATCATTTCAGGCAAAAAGTTAAGCTCGTAGTGATACTTATCCACATATGCACCGCTGACATCCTCAACTGTGTACATCGTCCACTGGTTTAAATAAATGTAATTAACCTTATAAACGTTTGGAGCTGTTTCGATGGTCACCACAAGCTCTCCGTGGTCATTGTTTGTAATAGCAAAATTTCCGACAAGCTCAAGCACAGGTTTATCACTCCGGGCGTTTATCACCGACAGCCTTCGTGTGACATTGAAATTGTCGGCTTCTTTCTGGACGTTGTATGTGACCCTTTTTACCTCTCGTCCACAGCCGCACAGCATAGCACCGAGCATTGTCAGACCTGTTACAGCTGCAAGGATTTTCATAATCTTCTTTTTCATAAAATCAACCTCTTTCTTTTTGAATATAAAAACAGCACCCTTTAAAGGTGCTTTAAATACAATTTAACGATACTTTTTTCAGGCATAAAAATTGCACCCTGCTTTTGCAGAGTGCTTAATTATTTTCAATCCGGAATAATAAACGGTCTTACACATTCCTTGGTATCAACAACGTATTCAAGTGCAAACAAAATCTGTTCAAGTTTTGATTCCGGAATGTTGCTCAGAATTTTCAGCAATTCATCATCATCCATTTTTTTAAATAATGGAATGAGTATGTCATTTATCTCCAGACATTTTGGATTTTCACCTTTCCAACGTGGATCATCGATATCATTCCACGCTTTGTCAAGCTCATCAAGTAATTCTTCAATCATATTCTATTTTCACTCCTTTTCAGGAACATCAGCAATATTCAAGGCAAAAATCAATATCTGGATATTTACTTGTAATTTCTTCAAGAGCCTTTTTAAATGTTTTGCTCTTGTTGAATTTTTCTGAAAGTTCTTCGAATCTTTGACTCATTGTTTCCAAATCATACAAATTTAGAGTTGATAGAAATCTTACGATATCATTTTCATTATCCCCACAATAATAAAGAAGTTTATCAGCAAGTTTTGCTCTGTCAAAATCGTTGAGAGGATCAATTTTTTTTTCTTCTTCAAGAAGTTCACGCAGTTTCTGTTCATTAATCTCTTGCATTTTCCCGTCCATCTCTTTTAGTCTGACTATTTTTTATCAAATGCCTTATGATAATTTTCAAGGTATCTGTCAATCGCCTTATCCATTTTATCGCTTGGGAATTTGTCCATTAGGTCATCGTATACAGACCACAGAGCGGAAAGAGTTTCTTTATCGGCGTTATCCATAAATTCGATAATATCATCTTCGTCATCACCCAGCGATTCAAGTCTTGGAATCCATATCTCTTCTTCAAGCCTTGGATAATTAACATGAAGTTTAGTTTCGTCTTTTATTGTTCTATAAAATATTTTTTTGTCTACCATAAATATCATCCTTTCCTTAAGGCTGTTTACTACTATCAGGGAAAATGGTTGACGGGAATCCTTCGTTATCAAGGAATATACCAACTCGAACTCCATTGTACTCAGCAAACTTTGGCATATTTTCATCTGTTGAATTATTAGCAACATACGTTCCGGCTTTTAACACTTCATCATTGCCCCAATCTTCTGGAAACCAAGATTGCCCGGAATTTTCGCTTTTTTTATTGCTTTTATGCAATACAACATTACCAACCCTTACACCATTGTCATAAGTTTTGGTGATTGCATATGAATAACCTTTGGATTCGAGTAAGTCAATGTTAGCCTGAGAATGTCCGCCGCCCTTCATTTTCCCGCCATTCTTTTCACTTGGTGGTTTCTTAGGATTTTTAAGATTTGTAAACTCCCCAACAGTCGAATGCTTCAAAGTTTTATCCGGTACTGTTATTATACCATCATTTTTCAGTTCAGTCAATGATTTGAACACTTTTCTCGGACCATATTTTGTATCAACAGTTTTATACAACCTTTCAAGGTCTTTGTCATTCTGAATAACTCCGCTTTCAAATAATGCCCATCTGGAATCACTTCTGAAATACTTCTTTCTCTCCTCAGCGGTTTTCTTGCGTTTAAGCCAGTCACATTTTATCGTGTCTTCGTTAATCCCTGCTCTTGCCTTGTTTCGGGCATCAATCGCATCAAGCTCCTTCTGCCAGTCGTCACCCATTTCATAAATAGCCTGCTGCTGTAATTTTTTGCGTTCTTCAAGAGAAAGCCCGAGAATCTTTTCGGAAACAACGCCCCTGTGAATGCAGTGACAGTTTATTGATTCTCCCGCCGGAAGTGCAGGGTCACGGGGATAATCCGCAAGATATGTTATTCCGTCAGCTCCGGTAAGATGAAAATTACTGCTTTTCGGAACTATCTGACCGCTCATTTTAACATGATTTTCCCTCGGCTCATTGCGATAGCTTCCGGTATGCACCCACTCTTTGAATTCCGCCGCAGGGCATTGCTGTATGGCTTCTTCCTGTGCAACGCTGTGTGCCCTCAGAGTTTCGGTAAGTGCCGCACGTCTTGCCTTGTAAAATTCGTCCCTGATTCCGGCATCAAGTATATTCCTTGCAATCTCCGCAACGGAACTTCCTGTTTTCATGCCGTTTGAAAGTATGCCTTCAAGTTCTTTGTGTGAATTCAGATGCATAAGTTCCGAAACTTCCTGACTCCATTGTGAAATCCATGACGACGTTGTATCAGATATCTGTTCTGCGACCAGTTCGTCATCAAGCCTTCCGATGTATATGTTTGTAAGCTTCGGGATATACTCCGTGAAATTTTCCAGAAAAGCAATCAGGAGCTTGTCATACGTCTTGTCATTTTTTATAAAGTCCCTGAAAAGCTCGCTGAGTGATTTATCGGCATCGGAATCATTATCCTGTTCCACAGCCTTTTTCAGCATCTTTCTGAACTCCTCAGTCTGTTCGCCGAATATGTTTTCAAGCTCTTCTTCAAGCTGTTCTATATGCCTGACAGTGTCTTCGGGTTCTGCAAACCCCTCTTTACCGAGAGTATCAGAAAGCTTTTCATCAGCCTTTCTTATGTATGCATCAATTGCAATTATAAGCTGTTCACAGGCGGTACACATCAGGCACCGCCCCTTTCAGCAAGCAGTTTCCGTACAGCCTTCATAATCGCAACTATTTCATCATCATGATTTTCCGCTGCTTTTGAAATCTGAGTATCAAGACCGCCAAGCATTTTACTGTACGCAAGAGGGATGTTGCCCCAGTCGCCCTCATAATCGTCACTGACTTCGCCCAGAGCATTGTAAGCCACTTCTTTCGCCTTGTTCGGCGGCAGACCTCCTGCATTGCTGCATACGTTCAGTATCTTGTAAAGGTCGTCCGGATTGGTGATATCCGGTTCTTTAAAATATACCTCAACGTGTTCAAAGCAATACTCGCTTAAAAGTCTGTTGTTTATCAGCCATGCAAGCGACTGGCGTTCTGGCTGAAACACCTGCTTTTCCGTAACTTCCATTGCGGTCTGTGCAGTTGCTCTGTTGAAGTCGGTGGTATATCCCACATAGAGGTCAGGCAGTCTGAACGATGACTGAACTTTCCTCCGGTTGTTGTCGAGATAATCCTGAAACAGCTCGTCATGCTGAAGCATTCCGGCAAGATTCTTAATTTCAATGTTAACCGCTTTGTCCGCTTCCATTCCGGTCGGGTTGTTGTTTTCCGCTTCGAGGAGCAGGAAGGAATGCTGTCCCGCTTCGCCTTTGATGTCGTTCATGTAGGTTTGCAGTTTCTCAAAGCTTTCCGATGTAAGCGTACCGCCGTTTATAATCACAGCAAGGGGAGTATGTCTGCCGTTTTCAAAATAGTTATTGTTGAGGTTTTCAGCTTTGCGGCTGCCGTCAATGTTTATAGCCTGACCGCTCCAGCGAACCTGTCCGTAGGGCTTTGAGCCGAGCTTTATTTCAAGCAGTTCGTTTGCCTGCTTTTCATACGGCACATCATCGCTGTATTCTCCGGTTTCAAGGTTCATGATACGCTTGTCACCAAACTCCCGGAAATAAACAGTCTTTCCGTTTACAAGCTGTCGGTACTTACGAAAACGCTTTTTGTGCTGCATGAGCTGCCCCTTGTAATAGTGACTGCATTTGCAGACCTGCTCCTGACGGATTGTCTTTTCGATGCTCGTAACATCTTCAACAAGCTCTATTTCGACAACTTCTCCCATACCGTTTCTGATAACTTCAAGGTAGGCAATGCCATAAGTTTCACGCATTTCAATGAGATTTTCAAAAATTTCCTTTGTATCGCATTCAAGCGTCAGCAGCTCTACAATATCTTCAAGCTTTGCAAATTCCTGTTCATATTCCGCAGTATCCTTAAAATCACCTTTGTACCGCACACCGATACCAAATCCCGCAATATTTGCCTTGTACGCTGCTATGCATTGAGGAAGTATTGACGAGTTTTCTGTCATTACTTCAAGACCTTTAAGCGGCGGCTGAGGAATCCACTCGCACAGGCTGTGTTCCTCCGGATTTATATTCTGCGGAGTTTCAGCCTTTCTGACTGTGCTTTTTATTATCTCCGCCCTGACTTCGGCAGTTTTCTTTTTCAAAATTTCACCTTCTTTTCTTCGGTTTCACCGGCAGACAGCAAAGCAAAATACAGTCGGCTTCGTCAGGGGAGTGACCGCCTCTGCTCTTGATAGCGTCCTTGCTCTCGACCCGTATCTTCGACTTATCCGTCATAAAATATTTTCTGCCCGAAAGCTGTGCAATCAGGTCGTCATCTTTCGGGAGTATCAGTCCGGCAGGTTTCGGCATTCCGTCCTCGTCATGGGGTGATAAAAGATTTCTGACCACCGCCATCATGTATGTGGTTGTGTCATCATAATACTGATGCTTTATTTTCAGGCCAAACTTAACCGGTATAACTTCCATTCTGCAAAAACGTTTCGGATTGCTCCGCTTCATCTGACGGAGCCTGTCAACAACTCCGCCGCCTACACCGCCGTCATCGACTTTTACATAAACAAAGCCCTTGTATTTGGGGTACTGTCTGAGCAGCTTTTCAAAGCACATCATGATATCATCAGCAGTTTTCATTGTGTCCTGACCGTTGCGTTTGCAGTAAAATTCAACCTTTTCGTTAACCTTGTACCCGATAACCGTCTTGTCATCGCCGTAACGGGCGACGTCACACCCGATATGGATAATGTCAGGTATCTTCGGTTCTTCAAAGTCGGTATTGACTGATGCTTCCACCATCTCAATTGACAGGAAAACGTCATCTTCCTGTTTCGGGAAATCGCCGTCCACACGAACACGGATAAAGTTTGATTCCTTGCCGTATTTGCGTTCCATAGCCGCAATATTTTCTTTATTGGTACGGGAACTGTCACGGGAGCTGACCTTATGACAACGGTATAGCACCCTGTCACAGTTATGGGAATCGTAAAATGTGCCGGAAGTCCTCGTAGGGTTGCCGCACATCAGAAGCTTGTTATTGGAGCCGGAAAGCGTACCCAGAACAGCCTCCATTATCGGGTCTGCAACGCCGGAAGCCTCGTCAACGATAAAGAGCATATTTTCCTCGTGGAATCCCTGCATATTTTCGGGCTTTGTTGCAGTCCTTGCGGTTGCAAACCAACGTTCCTCATAACCGGTCACCGAAACTTTTGTTTTTGTCCATTTCAGAACTGCTTTCAAAAGCGGACTCTTTGACTGCCATTTTGACACCTCTGCCCACAGGACATCATTAAGCTGCTGTTTTGTGGGAGCTGTTGCAACTACTCTCGAATATGGAAAACATGCAAGAAACCACAGACAGAGGACCGCTTCGCAACCTGTCTTGCCAACACCCTGTCCGGAACGTACCGAAACTTTCGGATACTCAGCAATATCAGCAAACACGGCTTTCTGCCATTTGTCCGGCTGAAATCTGCATACCTCCAGAGCAAAGAGTTCGGGGGAACGGCGGTATTCCGGTATCTTCTTCCGGAATGAGGATATAAGCCGTTTATACTTGCTTTTCCTGCTCATTTTCATCACCCTCCAGTAAAGCATAAATCCACGCATCCGCCATACTGCTTTCAGCAGATTCCGAACCGCCAATCATATCAAGGAGTTCACGGGCGGCATTTACGTCAGGTACAGCCGTTTTATTTGTTCGTGATATTTTTTTACGTCCTCTGGAATCAACAGTGATTTTTTCTTCGCTATACTCACCGCCGACAGCTGCTATAAGCAACGCCTTTTTCACTTCTGATTCTATAAGTTCAGGGTTGCTTTCCATAAACTCAGCAAACTCAGCGTTTTTCTTTTTAAATTCTGAGATCAGCTTGTCACGTTTAGACTTACTGTCTGTATTTAAAAGCTCATCATGTAAGCTTTTAATATCATTTAAATGTTTTCCTTTTCTTCTTTTGTTTTCTGCTTCAAAATCATCAATTCCCTCCAGCAGGGACTTTACGCTCTTGTTTTTTAATGCCCCCAAAATATCACTTCCCTTCCGGATTTAAAATAAAGGCTCTGTACGCCTTTCTGAGCGGTATTGCTTTTTAAGGATAAATTTCACCTGCAATTTTCTTTAAACGATTTTAAACGCATATTAAACGTTTTTAAACGCATAATTCAATTGGGCATGCTTCGCCATTCGGCTTTCGTACTTTAAAAAGCCGTTTTTCAGTAAAATCCAGTGCCATTTTACCATTTATGCCTATATATCTCCATACAGCAGGACGCATCAACCGCTGATTTATGATATATGGTTTTAAATTATTTCTATCGGCAGAGTGATATGCCTTATAACTCCGCATATTGTTACAGCTACTTTTGCTCTTCTCTGCCTGATATCCATTGAAGCATATTTGCCGCCGTATCTTCTCAGCGGTCCGGACATGACCATTTTCTGTCCGTCTGTTCCAACATACACTTTTGAGGCTTCTATCGGCTTTCCGTTGTTCCATAGCCATTCTATATATTTGCATTCGTTTTCACTCAGCATCTGCGGCTTGCCGCGTCCGATAAAGTTAATGACACCCGATGTGCTTTTTATCGCATAATAATCTTCAGGAGCAACTTCACCGGCAACTTCGAGGAATATGTATCCGCCAAAAACAAGCTTTTTTTCTATGTTCCATGTACCCTTATGGCGTATATACATAAGCTTTTCCGGTATCTTTATATCATATCCGTTTTTCCGGAGCAAATCTCCGGCAGTAACTTCACAGCCGCTTTTTGTCTGGATAACATACATCATAAGTTTTTACCTTCTTCTTCCAAAAATGCTTTAACCTGTTTGTATAGCTCAGGGCGTTTGACAGACATAGCCTCAAATATCATAACTTTAAACTGGTCTGCTCCTGTTTCGAGCAGTTCTTTTGATTTAATATCCGCCGTTCTCTTATATGCAGCCGCTCTTGTAAGCGCAACAGCTGATTTAACCAGGGTGTCAAAATCTTTTGATTTTATTTCTTCGCCTGGCATCTGGCTTACAGCATCAAGTACCTGCGCACTTATAACCCTTAATATTCCTTCAGCCATATCAATATCAGGATATCTGTTTATTTCTTCGTTGAGTGCCCGAAAGTTTTCCTGTGCAACTCTCAGACGTTCAAGCGATTCTCTGAAGTGCTTTACATACCTGTGTACAGATCCGATAGAAATCTCCGTGCCTGTATCTTTTATATATGAAACTATCTCTTTATAAGTAAATCCGGCTCTTATCATCTCATCGACAGTTTCTTTTATGTCCGGCTCCAGTCCGTCAATAATACTGTGTCGTCTGTTTCCGAGTGTGCTCATGCTGCACCCCCTAAATGTCTATACAGTCATCTGTCTTTTTGCCTACAAGCACTCTGACTCCGTCCGCTGTAAGTTTAGCTGACAGATATTTAAACGGAGTATCAGCAAGTGTTGTTGCACGGCTCGTTTCCACATTACGCAGTTTAAGATAACCGCTTTCATACAGATAATCTATACTTTTTACAATTTCATCTTCTCCCATGTCGGAAAGCACAAATTTTATTTCTGTAAGTTTTTTAAAGTCTCCTGAAATGACATTTAAAAGCTGTAATATTCTTCCGTTATTCACAAAAAAATTGCCGTTTTCAATGTCCCTTTTCAGTTTTTCTGATTCATAATTCATTTTGATTCTCCTTTAATTTCAAGCAGCACGTTCATTATTCTGTCAAGCTGTCTGCGTGTGCTGTCCTGCTCCCTGAAAAAATCTTCTCTTGTTATGTAATCTGCTTTTACCTGAGCAATGTCTTTCTTACATTCATCAAGTTCAGTTCTTCTTATTCGTGTCTCCTTCATTTCCGTTATATCACGTTTACAGGTATCAAGTTCTGATATCGTCCTCTTCAGGAAATACGATATTATTGCAATACCGCCTGTAAGCAGCAGATTTGCAATGCCGTTTAATACGTCCTGACTCATAATTTCGCCCCCCTTTATTCATTAATACATTTAGTATAATCCTTTATCTATAATTATACTAAATGTATTATTATATGTAAAATTACCAATTTAATTAAATTTCCCCTCAAAAAATAAAGACCCGGATTTCGGATCTTTATTTGAAATTGATATTTAACTTATGTTTTTCTTAAAAGCAAAATTTTGTTTTAAGACAGTGCGGAACATAGGCTTAGTAATTAAAAAAGCAGAGGACTAACCTCTGCTTTTCCCTTATGCTGTTTTGATTGTCATTATTTTTTCAAATTCTTCTTTTCTCACAAGCAGAATCTGAGAAGATGTTACAGAAACATCTCTGTTTTCAAACTTAAAAAGCTGGAGAGAATATCCGGAAAGAATGAAAAAGTCAAGACCGTTACGCATACATTTGAAAACCCTTTTTCTTGCCGTATCTCTGCATACTCCCAGACGCTCGGCGATATCTGATACAGTAAGAATCGGAACGCCATACCATGTCTTGCATTCAGATTTCCTTTCAGGAATATTATAGCTTCCTGTTCTGCGTATCTCCGGCAGAACTTCATGTGTTATCCACCTGCGGAAAGGCTTCGCTTCCGGCTTGTCACTTCTGAGAATAACAGAATACAAACCGCTTTCATTTATAATAGTTACATTTTGACTTCCTCCAAGGGTGTGAATTGAAGTCATACCCTTTTCATCTTCATCAAGTCGCTCTGATACTTTTGCAGGAGTAGACAAATCAAGTATTTTACACACATCTTTCAGCACCCACCATATCTGACCATCAATGTCTATCGAGCGTATTTCACTGCCATTGTAGCTCATTTCAATTATATTATTCATTCATCAGCACCTCCGCACAAAGCATGAACCCAAGCCGGAAAGCATTGCTGAATACAACTAATTCGCTGTCATAATCTGCATCGCCCATTAACGAATAGTTTTCATTCTGTTCATCGGTGCTTAATTCTGCATTAAGCTTGTCCCAGAGCTTATAAAACTTCTGTTCATTCCGGCTCATTTCACGCTTTGGCGGTGTAACCGCCTCAAATCCGTCATTCAGATAGTTTAAAAATATTGTTTCAAGTACTTTTTTCATAATATTCTTCCTTCCTGTTTGACAGGGTTATCTATCTGTGCTATAATAAATACAGATAGGGTTTCCCTGTCGGTTTACTTTAGTACTCGTTGTGTTCGTGGTTGGGATAACGAGTACTATTTTTATTTGTTGCTTTTTTCAATATCTTTGCGAATCAAGCTTTTTATATAGCCTGATTTATTTGGAACACTTTCAAGCTTTTCTATAATATCAGATTCAGTTGTTTTAACAACTTTGATCGCATACATCTTCGTTTTAGCTTTATCATAGCGTTCTTTTGCAGTCATTTTTTCCTTGCCGTTATTTTCGATTTTAATCACGACCTTTCTTGACAAACAGGGCAAGCCGTGATATTATTTAATAAGCGTGGCGGCGGCAAGTCCGCCAGGCTTATTGTTTGATTAGGAAGTCTTACTTTTCAAGTAAGGCTTCTATTTTTTTCTTTGCTTCTTCAAGGTCTTTACTGTTTTCAAGTTTTTCAAGAATCAGCTTAATAAGTGTTTCCTTGTACTCTGCAAACTGTTCGTTTGTCATGCCTTCCATATTTTCCTCCTTTCTCAGCTTGCCCTGTGACTCGTAAGTGGTTTCCTTACTGTAATTATATTATACTATACGTTATACCCATTGTCAAGAGATTTTGCAAAATTCTATGTAGAAAATCTGCTTTTATTTTTATGCACAATTAACAATCAGATTTTCAGCAATAAAATTTCTTTACTTCTTTAATGTACAAATAATATATTGTTATTTTGTAAATTGTAACAAATATTATTATTAAATCCCTGAATTTCCCAATACGCTATTGACATGAATGTTTATTTTATGATAAAGTATAATCATAATTAAATTATATATGGATAAGGGGAATGTTATTATGGCTTTAATTAAATGTTCTGAATGTGGAAAAGAAATATCTGATCAGGCAGAATCATGTCCGAATTGTGGTTGTCCTATAAGGTCAAACGAAACTATCTCTGATATTGAAATTAAGCCGAAGAAATTAAATAAAAAAATGATTATTGTGGCAATAGCAGTAATTTTAATTATCGCAGCCGGAGTAACATCTTTTTTCTTAATCAAATCGAGAAACGAAGCAACAAAAGCAGAGAAAATTCATTCAGAATATATTGATAATATGAATCAAATATATCAGCATATGTACGCAGGAGTTCTTGCTTCTGAAAAAATTTGCGTGCGCATTCATGATGTTTGGTATAATTGCATTTATGAAAAACGAGATGCTGAAACAGATAAGTATACATGCGATGACTACGGTTATTTTTACAGCGATTTCAATAAAGCTTTAGATAAGCTTTGCAGTGAAAAAGAATTTACAGATTCATTATCTAAAATTTATGATAACAAAAATACTGTAAATGATTTATATGTAAAACTTCAAAATCCTTCGGAAGACTTAGAAAAATGTTATGATGCTATGGAATCCACTTATAACGAATATAATAAAATAATTAATTATGCGGTCAATCCAACAGGTTCATTGGTTAATTATACAGAAGGTTACAACGATGCAGATGCTGCATTTGTTGAGTGCAGTAACAAATTTAAATTAATAATGCCATCAAAAAAAGCAGAGGACTAAACCTCTGCTTTTATTCTAACTTCATTTGTCCCTCCATAGGGGCATTTTTTATTACCCTGAGCTTTTCATCTGTAATCTGCCTTATAGTTTTGGTTGATAAGTTATATTTAAGTGCCAGCTCTCTGTAATTATGACCATTGAATTTGCTGCATATTTCGGCATTCCGGCTGATTCTGGTGAGTGTGTCTGCTTTACAGATATAAATGAAACTGCCGCCAAAAACCTGTACCAGCTTTTTATATGCCTCCATACCGATAAGTTCGGCAATTTCACGCTGTTCACCGTCAAGCTGTTCTATGACTACATCATCAATCTTCATTTTCACCTTCACCGGCTTTCTGCTGAGACTTCCGAGCCGAAGCCAAATATCTTTTAAGTGTATCAATAAGCTTTGCACCCTCCGCAACAGTAACCATCCTAAACGGAGCAGGATTATCTGTATTGATATCCATGCCGAGTATCTTTTTTACTGCACCTCTCATGCGTTCCGCAACTGTTGCTCCTGATGGACTGATTTCCTGTAATTCATACATTAGTCGCCATGCTTTTGATTGCTGTGCTTCTGACATTTTTCCAGGTGGGATATCAATAGCCCTTTTGCGTTCTTTGCAGTTATTTCCGTCCATACGGTGCAGTTCCGATTGTACAAGAGCCGCTTCATATTTTGTCAGAGCCTTTACAGATTCTTTGCCTGTTATGCTGTATACAAGCTGATGCAGATTATCTTCACGGTTATTCTGATTTATTCCGAGCTTTGTGCCAAGAGCATATATAGCACGTATCTGAGATGCAGCCGGCATAAAAATCACTCCTTTGCCTTTAGTCTGTAGTCTTTGTTTTTGTCTTTGGGAATATTTATATTCCGGGATATTTCAGCAATTCTGCCTCCCAATGCCTGGTCTGTGCTGTAAATTTCATCAAGAGTGCGTTCTGACGACATTATCGTGCAAAGATGGTTTCTGTATCTGTAATCCAGAATCTGAAAAGCAAGTCTGATGTCTGCATCAGATGAGCCTTCTTTAAACAAATCATCTATATACAAAACTTCCGCATACTGATATCCTGAAATAATTTCTTTATATTGCGGTTCATTTACCATAGATTTTATAACCGGTGATTCCTCCGCCCAGAGCATATACCTCATGTTAAACCCTTTTTTCAGGAATTGTCCGGCAATTGCCGTACATATATGCGTTTTTCCGCAGCCGTTCTGACCGCCGATAAAAAACCATTCTTTTTCACGATTTTTCAGGAAACCGGAAACAAACTCTGCCGCACCCTGTTTTATAAATCGCTGAAACGGTTCATTTGCACAATATGCTGTAAATGTTTTGGCTTTAATCTGCGAAGCAATCCCTGAAGAATTAATACGTTTCAGACATTCACGCTTTTTCATACATTCGCATTCAGTCATAATTTCTGTGCCGTCTTTAATTACTGAAATATATCCTTTGTTCAGACATTTTTTACAGTCATATCCGGCAAGTTTTCCGGGTGTACTGTTACATAGTTCTGATTTAGCTTTCAGCAGCTCATCATAAGTAAGTGCCAAATGCTTTATCCTGGGCATCATATCCGCTATTTTCTGCATCTGATTCGTCCTCCCATCTGCGATTATTAAGATATGTTGACGGGTATGGCATAAACTGTCGCTTTTGTTTTACCCAGTCAGCATCATTTTTTTGCCTTTCAAGCGCCCTTAAAATTGTATTTAAAAGTTCTTCGTCAGGATTAAGTTTCTTAAATGCCCGTAAAGCTTTTGCCTTATCTTTTTTCTTTGGATATGCGCTGTAAAATTTATCAAACATCTCATTTATATCCATTTTGTCATCACCTCGTCACAAATTGTCTGCGAAGCTTTTCCATTGCCTCGCTGTACTGCTGTTTTTCAGAAAACTGAAAGCAGCATTCTTCCGGTTCTACCTCTTTAGTAAGTTTGGAACAATAAAGCTTTTCAGTTCCGCATGAACTTTCACAATTCTGACAGGTCTTTTCAGTATCTTTCATTTTTGATTTCCTCCAGATATTTTATTTTTATGTATTTTTCAAATATAATTTATTTGCCACCGGATTTCTGCTGACAAAATTTTCTGTGTTCTTCCGAAACCCATGCCATATACTCCAATGTTTTATATTCTTCATTATGTTTTATCTCTTTAACTTTAAAAAAGCTCAGAAGGCATGGATTTGTTTCTTTTCCGGTTCTTTTCAGGCTTGTCACTCCTTCCAGAGCCTGTATCTTATAATATCTCTGATGGTCGTAACGGAAACATCATATATAAGAGCTAGTTCTTTTTTGGTATAGCTGTCTGTTGCATACATTGTGCGTATTTCTTCCGCCTTTTGACGATTAAGTTTTCTGGATTTATTTATACTGCTTCTGCCGTCAATGCAGGTTTTACGGTAAGCTCTGAGGCAGTGCCACGAACAAAAATATCTTTGCTGACTCTGACGCCCTACTTTGACAGCAGCTTTGTAAACATGTTCAGCAGTACGATAAAATTCCTTGCCGCATTGCGGACATACATCTGCATAATACCAGTCAAATCTATCTTTCATGTCTGTTTCTCCTTGACATATTGCCATGACATTGGTGCTTTTTTCAGGCAAAAGTCAGATAAATCCCTAGGTTCATCATAAATAACCACATTGCTTATGTAATAACCATAAACCGTCTTTTCCTTTGCATATTGATGTAATTCCATATATGTCATACAGCTTTGTTTCAGGATATTTTTATCTGTTTCTTGATGGTATGCAGGATATGGTACACCAATATCCACTATTTTATCACAGATAAACTCCCCGATAACTTTACCGGAGCCTTTATAATAACAAGCCGGTTCATTTCCGTCAACATATACGATAAGCCTTGATTTATCTGTTGACTTGCTTTCGTAAATAAAAGCTTTAAAAGGCAGTTGACATCTCGGCTTCGTTTTCCTCACTTCAAGTGTCTTTTTCCCGTCAGCAATAAGTTTACACCATTTTGGGCGGATGCTGATAAGTATTTTCATATTGTATCACGCCCTTCTGACCTGCTGTTCCAAGCTTTAGCAACTTCACTACATTCAACGTATTTTCCGGACGCTTGAACAGCTGCGATTGTAGCACCACACCTGCTACACCTGACAACAGCATAAACTCCTTCGTTTACTGATTTTGCTTTGCCGCCGCAAAACGGGCAAGGTTTAAGTTTGATATCATTCATAGTACTACCCTCTTGTTCCAAGCTTCTGTTACTTGTGATTCACAAAGTTCACGTTCATTGTGCTGGTTCTTTTCCAAATTGATTCCAACAACTGGACTTCTTGCATGACATTTCATACATCTTACTGTAACGGAACAATGGCGTTTATTGTAATTAAAAGTACGTTTGCTGTCAATCTTCAGTTTTGTACTGCCGCAAAACGGGCAAGGTTTAAGTTTGGGGTCGGATATTTCTTCTCCCTTAAGTTCCTTTAGTGCCTTCTCAGCATCTTCACGCTTTAAAAAAACTGTTTTGTTAAGCTCTTCTTTAAAGAACACATTGGCAGAAGCTTCTATAAGCATAGTTTCACTTTCTGAAATGTTTATTGATACAATTGTTGTTTCAATAATTCTATATTTATTAGTTACGTCACATCTTTCAAGCTTATATGCCGTATCTCCTAACTTGCAAGGCAGTCTGAGTATCAGCTCTTCATCAGCAAATTTTTCGCATTTGTCTGCATTTTTGTAGTTAACACCATCAATGCAAATCTTTTTATGTATGCATTTTTCACATATCTTTTTCATACTTCCTCCTTGTTTCATAGTCATATGATATATTTGTTTCCATGATATATGTTTTTTCACACTCAGGGCATTCAATTTCATGTTCGCCTTCCTCATAGAGTTCTGGGAAGTCCTCATATCCATAGCAGGTATCCATGGCATATCCACAATAAGGGCAGATTATATAATAGCTGGATGAGGTATCAGCGTCAGTTTTGCCGTCCCTTATGTCTTGCTGTACCTGTGCTAAATCTGCTTTCCTTTGGCAAGCTGTACAGGTATTTTCCCATGACAACATAGCTTTTTCCTCTCCGCAGATTTTACATATTTTTTTCATACTTCCTCCATGTTCCGAAGCAGCCCGGATAAATCCGGAATGCTTTTTTATTTTTTAACATTATCGTAAATGTTGCCGATAACTTCCACGTCTGTGCCGTCAATATTTCGGCGAAAATCAATAACAAATTCGTTTGTTTCTACTTCAAATCCGCCTTCATCATATTTGACAATGCCGATGTCACTATTTTCAGTCAGGATATCAACAATATCTCCCTCAAAAATTTTAACATCATATCTATCGGTTAAGCCTATGTACTGTCCGAGTGTTTCAGGTACAATTTCCACTATGCACAAAGTACTTGCATAATCCGGAATGATATATGATTTTTCTTGCTTTGCATGACCATAACGGCAATAAAATCCATAAACCCATGTATTGGTGTCAATACTTTTACCCCTGAACAATACCTCACGCACCTTCTTCACACTCCTCGGCTTTTACAAATTCCACTGCCACAACCATATCTTGTATTTCCGATTCATCGGCTTCAATTCCCAGTTTTTGGCCCTCGTCGTTTAGCAGTACTGCTGTAAACATCTCACAATCCTCATCATATCTAAGTTCGCAGTCATTTTCGGCGAATTTATTAATTTCATCTTGTGACCAACATTCGAAAAATGTTGATGTTTCCAGTAATGATGCGCCTCTGCAATTGCCGCCGATGTTATATGCAATATGTCCGGTATAATCATACTGCATAAGTGTTATCCTGATAGTATGTACTACATTTTCGGCATCAGGATCATAGCTTTCAATCCTGGATTGATTTTTCAGTTTTTGATTTTCTCTTAGAGCCTTGATAGCTTTTTCGGTGGCCGCCTTGTCTTTTGCAAAGCGTTCATCAAGCTGAGAATTAATTCCTGATAATCCAAGTTTTTCTGCAATTTCTTTTTTACATTCAGCCATTGTTTTAAGGTATTTAATTGCTTCCTCATTTGTCATTCTTATTTCTTCTCCTTTCCGCCGTAACATTATTTATCCGTCCTCGTTCAACTGCCCTGCCTATTTCATATCCCATACAGGCAGGTATCAGCAAAGCCGTAATTACCGCAATGCAGATCATTATAAAACTTTCCAACTTATATACCTCCTGCCTTAATAGTCCAAGCCAAGACTGGTGTCAATATCATCTTCACTTTCAATATCCAGTATTATCGGAGTTTCATTGTAATACAGGTTAAGCAACAGCGTCTGAATTTTGTTGTATGAAGTGATTTTTACGGCCTCGTCTACGCTTGCTCCTTCAAAATACAGCGAAACAATCTTTTCCCTTGCTTTAGATATAGTAAATCCAAAATTACAACTGAAAATGTCTTTTCTTTCTCTGCCTGAATAAGGCATGCTTTCTTTTGGGGAAATTTTTGATATTGCACATTCCAGCCACTGACCATTATCTGATTTTATGCTTGCATAAAATTGATTGTCCAGTCCATACATTTCCGCGGTATCTGTATATGATAGCTGCCATTTTCGATATTCCTCAAAAATCTCGGAAAGTTTTATGCTTTCACGCTTCAGCGCAAAAATATTTTCAAAAGTTTCCGAAACCTTTTTTGCCATATCTTCCTTCAGGTACTGTTCCGTGATCTGCTTGACTTTTTGGCAGATAAACGAATTATATGCAGTAAAGTTAAGCGAATCAAGGCATGGAGCAACCTGACTTTCAACTTTTTCTTCTATTTTACATTTGAAATTATATCCGTTCAAAGCGGAAGAAACTGAATCAAGAATAAGCTTTCTGAGCGCATCTTCAAAATGCTTTTTTATTTCTCCGCTTTCTTCCATTTCATTGATTTTGTTTTGTATCATCACATTAAAATCTATACTCATACTTGATTTTTTCCTTTCATTATGATAAAATATTGGTGTTGTTAATTTGATTTTCCGCCCTTTATGAGGGCGGATTTTTTTATTTGAATTATTGTTTAAGCTGCCAGATCGTCTATGGCAATTTTGGTACTCTGTTCAACACATACAGCTGCATTGATATTCAGGGCAAACTGTTCAAACGCTTCTTTTGTATAAACGCCGTTATTATTGATTTTAATAATTGCCTGTATTTTATTCCACGCAATTATTTCCGCTACCAGATAAGCTGTATCACTTGCTTCCGATTCCGAAAGTCCGCCTATTTTCATAAGGTTTTTCTTGTCAGTTTCAAAATTTTTGCCGTTAAGCTTTTTCATCAGTGATTTTTTTGCTTTATCATCACACATAAGACTGCTGACTATTTCTTCAACACTGCCTTCGCAGTATTCCTTGTTCCATACAGCAGCAACAATTCTTTTTCCTTCGGCATTAAGCTCAAGTGTATTCTTTTCTGTTACAAGGTCGCAAAACGCCTTACCGAATATGTCTGCAAACAGCGACGGCATCACGCCCGAAACCTTATCGGCAATAGTAACTGTCACCTTGCTGGAAGTACCGTTGTATGAAACTGACTTGTATTTTGTGTCTTCAAGTGCCGTTTCTCCTACAACCTGCAACTTCGCCTGCAAAGATGCATATTCATCATCAAGTTCAGCCTTTTCTTTTTTTATCTGTGCCATACGGTCAATCATCTGCTTCAGATCTGCACATTTTTCTTCCATGTTATATTGCCTCCTTCATTTTTTCGGCACACTCTGAGCACACACATACATCCCTGTATTTATGTACATCTTCATGTGTCCCGCAAAATCTGCACAAATCTACATGTGGTCTGATAACCAATGCACCGTCTTCGGATTCCAAAAGATCTACAGCCATTCCAGGCTGCCAGCCCAGATCAGACCTGACAGATTTTGGTATTGTTATTCCTGCTTTACTTGTAAGCTTTTTCGATACCATAAAACTTTCTCCTTTCTGCATAAAATAGCCTTGACTCTGCATTTACCCGGGCTTGTCACCGTTCCTCTTCGGAGCTGCATTAAGGCGAGGGGACAAACCCCTCACGTTTTTGCGTTTATCTGATATAGCACAGGCTTGAAACCAATCCTTGAACTGTTTTTTATATCCATATCAATACGCCGTTGAATTTCATGTGATATTTTAATGTACGCTTTATGCTTATAACAGTTACTGTGACAAGCAATATGCCGTTCGCTGCATCTGGTGCATGGGTTAGGCAATTTGTTAATCATTTCTGTTATCTCCTTTCAGGAAACTATATTCCCGGTCAAACTCTATCTTTTCAATTATAAGCCTGTCCTTCGGAAACGGTCGGATTGTAAGTTCAAGCGATTTGTTCAGGATTTTAAGCCGCCGTGCAACCTGCTTTCTGGCTTGTTTTTCAATATGATATATAACCGATTCACAAGCAGCGCAGATTATAAGGCAAAACGATGTTACCATAAGAAACATATAATTAAACGAGCATATGTACGCAATAATTCCCATCATAGAAACTGTCATGCCTGCCAATTCACATCTGTAAATTTTACCGCATTTTTCATCAGCCGCTTCAAGGATTTTTTCTTCAAATGTCATTTTAAGCTCCTTAAATTGTCTTTTTAATGGTCTTTACTGTATTTGTGTGCTTGTGTATAATTGTCACGCTTTCCTTGCTGTCACTGATAACAAGCCAGTTGGCAGGAGTAAATTTTCTTTTGGATATAAGTATTTTCTGTGCTCTTGTAGGGCGTGTTCCTCTTCGCATTGTTTTTCCTCCTATATCTGCATATCCATAAATTTCATCATTGCGATTAGTCCCTGATATGTATAATTTTCATTGTCATAAGCATTGGAAAAAAGATTTATTGCGCCTCTGAGTGCCTGAGGAGTCTTTGCTACTTTCCAGAGCAAATCAATTTCTTTTTCCATTTTTTCAGATTCAAGCAGTGGAAAAAGTTTTATGATATCTTCTCGCTTTATTGATTCCTTACTGTAAATTTTACGCTGCTTTGTCCTGTTGGAAATCTGAGCAAATTCTGCGCGTTTGCTTCCAAGACGGCTTACCGTATCTGTATTTCCTATAAAACATATCCCAAGTGTCTGACCTTTGTCATTAAAATAATCCGAGAAACTCCTGAGCACTTCAATAGTTTTGTATGAAAGATGCTGTGCTTCATCAAAAATCAGAACCATTCCGTCTGACAGCTTTCCGGTGATTGAAATCCACAGTTTGTCCCTTGACTTTTCTGCACTTGCACCTATTCTTTCGGCAATCACTTCGAGCAGTGGCTTTATAGCGGTTATACATGGATTTACTGTTATAAGTACGCTGTTTGCAGGATGTTCCCTGACGTACTGATGAGCTGCTTTTGTCTTGCCTATTCCCGCATCGCCGCAGGCAACTGCAAGACCGCCCTTTATCTGGCATATTCTGATTATATCGTATATTTCGCTTGATATGCTTGTGGGTGCATAATCAATTTCACTGTATGTAAGTTCAGCACTTTCTTTAACACCAAAATAATCTTCAAGCATCGAAAACACCTGCTGCGGATCAGCGGGATATTTTTTGTTTCTTAGCTGAGAAATTGTACTGCTCGAAATACCTACAAGCTCTGCAAGTTTTGCTTGTGACAGATTTTTATTTTTTTGCAGGTCGTTCAGCTTGTTCAGCAATTCCTGCTGATGTGCCGTATATTCCATATTCATTATTCTCCCTTTCTTTTCATACTGTTACGTCCCATAAGATTAAGGTCAACTACAACTGTTTCAGCCCCTGCGGCTTTCCTGAGTTCTTCAGCTTCAGGTTCGTTGGCTCTTATTGGTATGATATTGGACGGTATTTCAATTTTAAACTGCTTTTTATTCTCGTATGCACGGCGCATACTCATATCAAGCATCGTAATTCTTTGTTCATTCGTCAGATTTGCTGCTATTCCTGCCGCTTCTTCCTTAACAAATCTTCTGACAGAACGTGTGAGTTTCTGAGCGTCTGCAATTTCTTCCTTTTCAGCACTTATATAATCCATAAGCAGTGTGTCGGCAAGCTGCCATGTATAAAGATATCTGTCTTCTTCATCATATATACGCACACTTCTGAGATCAGCCGGATCATATCGTACACAAACCTTTTTGCCGATATTCATAACTGTTTCTTCGGTGTTCATATACCAGTGTTTTTCGCCGTATATCTCAACATACACGCCGTTTCGCTTGATTTGCTGATATCGTGTGGACCGCATAAGCATCAGATTGAGCTCTGCTTCATCAGCCTGTCGTACAGACCGTATGCTTTTGTTCCAAACTTCAATTCTGGACATATCTTTGTATTTTGCTTCCGCTCCGCCGTAAGGCTGCATATTGTAATCACCGTCAATCCATGTTTCCAAAAAATCACGTATTTCATAATCTCTTGGCAGTTCGCCGTTTTTTATGCGCCTTTTCAGACTTTCCGGACGTTCCAGAATTGTGCCTCCGCAATATCCGCTGAATATTTTGGAAAACTGAGATTTAACAGTGCCAAAAGTACGCTCAATCGGCTTAGCCTTTGCATTCCTTACAATTGCATTTCTCATTTCTATGCCAAGTCGGTTCAGTATTGTTGCAGGTTCAGCAGTTCCGGCTTTGCTTTTCCGTGTTCGGTGACCATTTCCGCCTATGTCATGTGTCAGAAATTCACGACCGTTATCAAAATAAACACATTTCGGTATTCCAAAACGCATTATACCGTGTCTGAGGGCGAGGATAGTCGACCATGACGTTGGTGTTTCAGTAACATTCCATCCTGCAAGGACGCCCGTTTTGGCATCGAGAAAGGCTGTCAGGTACAGTCTGTGTACTATGCCGTTTTCATCAGTTGACTGTATATCAAGTGTATGGTTGTCCGCTATCCAGCAGTCATTCGGCTCAAGCTTATCATACATTCTTGTAACATACGGCAAACATCTGTCAGAAAAAGCTTTTTCGCCGTCTCTCATAAGCACCTTTACTGCATATTTAATATCGCTTTCTATGTGCCGCTGAAAGGTTCTCAGCGTTGGAATTTCCGAAACAAATTCCGGATAAAATTCTTCGGTCCAGTCAATTACACTTCTGTAACACTTTGCCGCCGTTGGCTTGTTTTCATCCAGCCAATAATATAAAAATGCATCCCAGACGCAGGAAGGTATTCTGCTTTTCCCTTTGTTCCATGCTCCTCGTTTATCAACAAGTCCATACGGATCGTTTGCGTTATATGCCTTCAGCTTACTGTAAAGTATTCCACGGCTTATCTGCATATCAGGGTGTTCCAGCTGGCATTTACCGACATATGCTTTGTCCGCCTGAGCTTTGTTACTGTACCGGCTTCGTATGTTCAGCCACTCCTTAATGATTTCAGACCATATATTTGCTTCACGGCGTTCTTCCTCAGACATTTCTTCAAATGTTTTTAAAATAGTCTTTTCAGACTTTTTAACAGGCTGTTTATCATCCTTTAAAACCGGCATATTCATTTCAGTTCCGACTTTGCTGTAATATTTTGCCTGTATATCTTCCGGAAGTGCCGACACAGGAATCATGTAGCACATTTTTTTATTCTGCGGATGCAGATGTCGTTCTGCCTGTACTTTGCCTTCTTTACACAGTTTCCGTATATATTGAGTTTTACAATTCTTCAGTTCCGCATATTCCTTAACCGTCAAATAGTCCAAATCAGCACCTCCTTCAGAAAAAAGACTTGACGAATTCGTTTTATTCTGATATACTATTATCAGAACGCAGATTTGTGGTTTTTAACTCTTCTTCAAGAGTTTCGGCTTCTACAAGCAGTGTGAGTGCTGTAGAAACGATTTTATGCTGAATCTGCGGTTCTTTTTTTATGCTCTCATCTGCCGCAGTTTCAAGCATAAGCTTCGCCATCCTGAAGACAAGCAGTCTTGCTTCATACATAAATTTTTCCAGTTCCATTTTTAACACTTCCTTTCCGGTCTGCCATCATCAGCGCCGGTAGACCATTTCCGACGGACAGCGGAGTTATTCCGCTGTTTCGGCTTTGTATTGTCATCAGACTGCTTCTTTCTCCGAATCTTCAATAAGGTAATCAGCTGTACATTTCAGAGCTTTTGCAAGTCCTACTATTACAGGAGCTGTCGGCTGATACTTTCCGTTTTCAAGCTCTGATATATATGATCGTCCGATATGTGCCTTGTCAGCAAGTTCCTGCTGACTGTATCCTAAAAGTTCACGTCTGAACCTTATTTTTTTCCCTATTGTCATTAAAATCCTTCCTTTCTGTTGACTTTCATTCAGAAAAGCGTCATCTGATTATCAGAATCATCTTCTTCAATAAAGTGCATTCGTTTATATCTGTTTACGGACATTTGTGAAATGTACATATTACAATTATTCATAATGAAATTTGCTATCTGCTGACACGAAAATTTTCCTGACGCAATCATATCATCGACTTTTTCTTTAAGTTCCGGGGATAGCGTATCAATCTTGCTCGGCTGCGTATGCTTGTATCTTTTAGCTTTGCGTTTTAATTCATAAGAACGATCAGGCATCTGGCAACTTCTATTTGACATAAAGTGTTTCATAACTTCTGAAACAACCGCCGTTGCTGTTTTAGCAATAACTTCTTCAAGGTTAATGTTGTTTCCGTATGAGCCGGTACGTCTGAGCTCCGGAAGGATCTCGTCAAACACCCAGCATTCAAACTTTTCCGCCGCAGGAAGCTTTGAACGGATTATCAGGCGGTACAGATCACCTTCAGGAATAAATTTAATTGTTTGATCACCTCCATTTGTGGGGGTGACCATTTCGGTCACCCCTTTGCAATATTTACGAATTGCACGAGCTGGATTTTCATGGCCTAAAATTTTTGCACACTGAGTAGCAGGAAAATATTCTTTTCCGTTAATGATGAGAACTCCAAGTTCTCCGAATTCACTGTTTTGAAATACTTTTAATTCATTCATACTTTAGTTCCTTTCATACTTTGTTGACTGAACTTAAAAATTCAGTTAAGTTTCTTGAAGAAATGGATGACGTCATGCTTGAATCCTATGAATCAGATAGTGACTTGTTTCTTAATTATGCTTTATATTCAATGGATAACTGCTGATTAGTAAATATAATTCCACATCCATAATGCTGGTACAAGCGCAAATGGTTCTTTGTTCTCTGTATATAGATTTTCAAGAATCATTTCACTAAGCATATCAAGCGGAACTCGTATCAAATTGTAAGATCTGCAAAGTTCCTCTATATCCTTATCTGAAAAAACGGTTTTATTTCGGCTGTTAGCGAGTAAATGAATATTATCAGATTTGTTGCTGCATTTATCAGAATTTTTCAATTTATCCGAATGTTCTGCAATGTGTACTTTGTAACATGCGTTAAATTTTTGCTTTAACCATGTAAAATTTCTTTCGTCCTGTTCTCTGACTGGAGCAGGAATATTTTTTATCTTTTTAACTTTAACTTTCATATTATAAACTCCTCATTCTTTTAGCATATCGATGAACCAATCCTACGGATATTTCAACGCCCATGTCCTGTAAATAATGAACAATATCAAGATAACTGAACCTGTTTGACATAAGCATTTCCTCAACTTCTTTTATAATTGCAGGGTCAAGCTTGTCAATGATTCCAGGAGTACGTTTTCTTCTTATTGATGGAATTTCTGTATATTCCCTGATCGTATTTGATTCAAAAGCTGGAATAATATTCTTCATAACTTCTGAAACAACCGCTGTTGCCGTTTTGGCAATAACCTCTTCGAGATTAATGTTACTTCCGTACGAGCCGTTTTTTTCTAAGTTCCGGAAGAACTTTTGATGTAACCCAGCGTTTGAAATTCTTTGCGTTTGGAAGCTTACTTGAAAGTATCAGGCTGTAAAGACCTGACTCATTAATGATGGTCATTTGTTGTGTTCCGCCAAGGACGCCCTGAATTGGGGCGTCCTTTTTGTCCTCATCATCAACGTGGGACATAATGGCGTTTCTTGGCTTTGCATATCCCAGAAGAGCAGCCACATCTTCGCCAACGAAGTAAGGCTCGCCATCAATTTCAACTGTGCGGAATTTCGAGCCTTTGTAATTCCAGATTTTAAGATTTTCATTCATGTTTTTATTTCCTTTCTGTTTACAACTTAGTCCCTTTGTGATATAATTATCATAAGGGTTATTGTAGCTTGTCCAGTCGGTATAATGACATTATAATCCACAAATGTAGATTTGTCAATAGATTTTATCCACATTTTTGGAATTATGTTAGATTTGTATATTTTGACGGAGGTTTTTTATGACTATTTCACAAAGAATATTCTATTTATTTAAAACTCAAGGAAAAAAGCAGAAAGAATTATCAAAATGTACAGGTATATCCACCTCAACTATATCTGCCTGGAACAAACGAGGAACTGATCCAGCTGCTGAATACATATCCACAATTGCGGATTTTTTTGAAGTATCTACTGATTATTTGTTGACTGGCAAAGAAAAAAGCTCACAAGAGGAGCATCTATCTGAAAATGAGCTTGAAATGTTAGAGATATTCCAGAAATTCAACGATAGAGAGCAAATAAAACTGATTGGGAAATTAGAAGAATTATATAGGCAAAAACAAATAAAAGAAGATCAGAAACCTGCTGCGTTCAAGGTTGCCCGTTCAGCTGATGGACAATTCAGGAAAACTGAGTTATCTGCTGAAGAATTAAAGAGAATACATAATCTTCCAGAAGATACAGATTTCTAAAAATATCATAAAAAGCCTTCATATGTATAAGATATTACATATGGAGGTGTTTTTTTGAATTATAATTCTTATAAAAGTGCACGGGATGCAAGCTGGCATTTTTTAATTGAAAACACAATTTCAGAACTGCCAGTAAATATTTCACCAATTTTAAAGTCGCTAAATATAACTGTTCGGAAAGATGTTACAGGTAATTTAAGCTCCGGCGAGCGAGGATATTCAGTTTTTGAGGATGATTTTTATCAAATCGTAGTTCCGGAATGTCCGGTTCCGCAAAAGAGGTATACTATTATGCACGAGGTTGGACACATTGTAATGAAGCATATCCAAGGTAAACCTGAGTATGAATATGAAGCAGAGCGTTTTGCAATTGACGTTCTTGCTCCTGCTTGTGTTCTATGGGGATTGGACATCCATGAACCAGAAGATATTGCAAAATTGTGTAATATTTCACTTACTTCCGCTCGGATCAGAGCAGAAAGAATGGAATTGTTGTACAAAAGGGAGCAGGAATTTTTGCGAAAATATGGTCGGTCCTGCTTTCTGCAGTCACCACTTGAGCGGAAAGTTTATAAACAGTTTGAGCCGTTTATTTTAAAAAATAAGTGATATTTAAATTTATTGTCAGATACCTTTCAATGAAAAGCATAAGAACTTCTGACTTAGCAAAATTAGAATTCACGGGAGGGATTGAACACTTTTAGAATATAATTTTTTTGGAATAAAAAGAAGGATAGCAACCAGTTGCTACCCCTAATTAATTTAGTTGCTATGTTGCTATCCTATTTTTTAATAGGAACTTTAAAATTCTAAAAAAGGTGTTTTAATAACTTTTAAAGTTTAAACAACGTATTTGCGTGCTTTAAATGCACTATTTAAAATCCTTAAAAGGAATTTAAACGTTTTTTCGTAAAAATTAAAAGCGCCTGAACGAATTATAAAAATCCGTTTAAAGGCACTTTTTTTGCGACATTGAAAATTAAGCGGTTCAGACATTTTTCAAAAATTCACACTTCGTAAACGGCGCAGTTGCGTCATTTACAAATCCTTTCTCGCAAATTCACTGCTTTTTCCGCTTTTTTAAGCTTTTCTATTTTCCCCGTCACTTAACAGAGCGACAAATTGTTATTGCATTTATAACGGCTGTCGGAGCATTTCAATCCACGCTCCTCGTGAGAGGAGCGACTAAAC
>OMFM01000122.1_pt1 | contig 40812 bp, 32 predicted proteins | sample 1645661 | NCBI WGS metagenome assembly OMFM01 (sample SAMEA103958128, study PRJEB25191) | human gut metagenome | reverse complement strand
GGGAAAGAAACCGGTGTTTACCGTTTCCGGCAGGACAAGAATGTCCGGCTTGTCTTCCAGCGCAAGCTCCATCAACTGCACGGCCTTTTCATAATTTCTTTCCACCTGTCCCAGCTCTACATCCATTTGAATCAGACTGATTTTTTCCTTCATAAAGCCTCCACCCATCCTGCCACCCAAACGAATCATCGAATTTCATTCAATGTACCGCCTCCGGCTTTTTCTGTCAAGAAAAAATGGCTCCCTCTTTCTACCATCAAAAAGAGCCGGAGGCAAAAGCCCCCGGCTCTTTTCTTATGCAGGACAGGTATGAGATAGTCACTCCCCATCCCTTATGATCTCCTCAATCAGGCAGATCATTCCGAAGGACACGATGCGCCATGCCCACCGTGACCTCATTGAAATGAAGCACACCCACGCCGACGAAGATCGCAACGCAGAGATGCTCATTCCAGCGGGCGATACCGATCTTGCCGCCGACATTCATGCCGATCGCCATCGGCTTCACCTGCTCGATGGCAGACTCCATGGCTCCGACCACAGAGCCATCCCCCACATGAGTATCAGAGATGACCTTCTGCCTTTGGGCAGCCACGATGGCCGACTCGAAGATCTTCGGCAGGATATCCAGAAATTTCCCGCCAAAGTTCACAGCGACAGCGCGGATGCCATCCTTCGCCAGCCTTTCCTTCAGCGCATTCTCATCTGCCCGCGTCTCGGTCAAAGACATGCGGAGCGCGGCCCGTGCGATATCAGCACTCTGGTATTCTTTGTAAGCCATCTCAGTTTTCCCGTTCTTTGATCTCGCGGATCAGGTTTGCAACGAACATCGGGAGAGACTGGGACCCCTGGTCGCCATTCTTTCTGCTTCTGACAGAAATGGTGTGACCCTTCATTTCCTGATCGCCCACGATGATCATGTACGGTACCTTCTCCATCTGCGCCTTGCGGATCTTGTAGCCCAGTGTTTCATTGGCCTCTTCCACTTCGACACGGATATCAGACTCGGACATAGCCGCTGCGACAGACTTCGCATATTCCAGATTCTTGTCCGTGACAGGGATGATCTTCGCCTGTACCGGAGCGATCCAGGTCGGGAAGGCCCCTGCATAGTGTTCGATCAGAATGCCGATGAAACGTTCCAGAGAGCCGTAGCCCGCACGGTGCAGCATGACTGCTCTGTGCTTTTCTCCATCTTCGCCGATATAGTTTACATCGAAGCGTTCCGGCAGCTGCATATCCATCTGGATGGTGCCGCACTGCCAGGTACGTCCGAGAGAGTCCTGTACATGGAAATCGAGCTTCGGTCCATAGAAAGCACCGTCGCCTTCATTGATCTGGTACGGTACACCCGCCGTCTCGATGGCTTCACGGAGCGCATTCGTGGAGATCTCCCACAGCTCATCGCTGCCCATGGAGTTTTCCGGACGGGTAGAGAGTTCGACATGGTATTCCAGACCGAAGACACCATACATCTTCTGATACATCGCCATACACTTGATGACTTCATCCTTCATCTGTTCCTGCGTCATGAAAATGTGCGCATCATCCTGCGTGAAGCAGCGTACACGGAAAAGGCCATGCAGCGCCCCCTTCAGCTCATGACGATGAACGAGGCCAAATTCTCCGACACGCATCGGCAGATCTCTGTAAGAACGCTGCTGCGTCTTGAAGAACAGGATTCCGCCGGGGCAGTTCATCGGTTTGATCGCATAGTCTTCGTCATCGATCTGGGTGAAGTACATATTTTCCTTGTAATGATCCCAGTGACCAGACTGTAGCCACAGCTTCTTCGACAGGATAACCGGCGTCATGATCTCCACATAGCCGAATTCCTTGAAGAGCTCACGCTCATAGTCCATCAGTTTATTTCTGAGGATCATGCCCTTCGGATGGAAGAACGGGAAGCCCGGGCCCTCTTCATGGAAGGAGAACAGATCGAGCTGCTTGCCGAGCTTTCTGTGATCGCGCTTCTCCGCCTCCGCACGGACGAAGAGATAGTGGTCAAGATCCTCCTTGCTGAAGAATGCCGTCGCATAGATACGCTGCAGCATCTTATTCTTGGAGTCGCCGCGCCAGTAAGCGCCAGCGACCGTCATCAGCTTGAACGTCTTCACCTTGCCGGTGGACTTCAGATGCGGGCCCGCGCAGAGATCCGTGAAATCACCCTGCTCATAGAGAGAGATCGTTTCCTCTTCCGGCAGATCTTCGATCAGCATGACCTTGTAGTCCTGGCCTTTATCCTTGAAATACTGGAGCGCTTCATCGCGCGGCAGCACCTTCTTCACCAGCGGGATATTTTCCTTCGCGATCTTCGACATCTCCTTCTCGATCGCTGTGAAATCCTCCTGGCTGAAAACATGATCAGAGTCCAGATCATAGTAGAAGCCATCATCGATCGCCGGTCCGATAGCAAACTTCACACCGGGGAACAGGTGCTGGATCGCCTGTGCCATCACATGGGACGCCGTATGACGCAGCGTGAAAAGACCTTCCGGATCCTCCTTCGTGAAGAATTCCACCTCTGCACCATCCACGATCGGATCGCGCAGATCCGTCAGCTCACCATTCACCTTCGCCACCAGCGCATTCTTGCCAAGGCTGTTGGAGATCGCCTTCGCTGCATCCGCCAGAGATACCGCGCTCTCGAACTCTTTCTCTTTTCCGTCTTTCAGACGAATCGTAATCATAGTATCTTCCTTTCTAAAAACAGACATTCACTGCTTGGGGACAGTGGCTTCCATTTTTGCTGCTTTCTGCTTGACTCTGCCATTTCAGCCGCTTCGCAGAAAGCAACATGAAAGCAATAAAAAAACTTCCGTCCCTAAGGGACGAAAGTTGTATTCCGTGGTTCCACCCAAATCAGAGCTAAAGCTCCACTTGTCGGCCCGGTAACGAGGCCATCCGGGAAGATTTCGATCCTCCTGCTCCAGAGCGGTAATCGATCCCCCCACCATCTGCTCCCACCAGCCGCAGACTCTCTTTGCGTGTACCAAGGATCCATCGTGTCTCTATCCTCACATGTATGGTCATACTATAGACTTCTTTTTTGCGTTTGTCAAGGGGAAGGTTGGAGACTATGAGCCCCAAGACTAAGAGACGTTAGACGTTAAGACTTCAGATGCTAGACAGATAGACTTGGAGACATTAGACATTAGACTTCAGACTTTAGGCGGAAAGATTAGGCGACTGTGAGACAGAGAGACATTAGCCTGCACAGCAGAAGATAACAGACTCTAGATGTCAGATATATGATATCTCCCAGAGCTGCATCAGCCGTTCCGTGCGTCCCTCTTATTCATTTTTATGCAGCAATCTGTCCTCTATGGGCTTGTACACCGCAACGATCTTCCCCGACAGATACATCGTCATCCCAAATACAAGTAGCAGAGAAAACAGAACTCCCAGCTTGGAGAGATTCTGTTCCTCAAAGCTCCATGATCATGATATGCTGTATCAACATGAAAGCATACGTCTTTTTACTATATTCGTTAATCGTATGTAATCGAAATACTCGATTCAAGTATTGGCAGCCAAGAAATATGACCACGATCATAGGAATCGTAAACAAGAAAGATCTTGGCTTCAGAGGAATAAATCGGTCTGCTATAAATGGATAGAAATACACTATCATATCGATGATACCAACAACCACCATGAGGAAGAAACAGCCCCACACCAAACGTCGTTCGTAACGATCCACTTTCTTCCGATACATATGCAAAAGAATCCCAAGATAGAACTCAGGCAAACGCACGAGGAAAAACCAGAAACCATGAACCAGCCAATGCGAAGCATATCGATAGATACATATAGAAAGAACAAGGAATACGGCAGCACTAATGACCGGCCATTTCTTGGCGACTATCTATATCTATATTATATATTAATAATGGCGGTGAAATCAGATATAAAGAAACAACAATCCCAATGAGCCATTCGCCCACGAACAATTATTCTGGCAAATGAAGTACTCTATTCCAGACAGCATAATCCCGAAAACCGGAAAATCCCATAATATGCCTCTCCTTTTAAATTACGAAACCATTCCCACTGTCTCACGAATTCCCCCCTCAAATCTCAAACCTATCTTTCCCTGGCTCCCCCCCGCGTATTGCTTGGTTCTCACGAACGTCTGGCAGCTCTGAAGCAGCATCATGTTCATTGGTCTTTTATCTTCACCCAATATTGGCTGAATTTCCTCGCCTCTGGGCGGTGATTTTAGCCCGATGTTACCTGGCAAATTTTGCCATTTTTCAACATATGAGAATTTTGAGCATTTACAAATTATAAAACAACATATGATTACGCAGTATATAGCATCAGTACGAGACCAACAAGTGCTAACCCCAAAGCCACTATAAGAATTGATGTTGATAACCGAAAGTATATAAATTTAGATACAGTTACCTGACTATTAATATATATTTCTTGTGCCATATCATTAAGATATTGATTGTTATTAAAATATGGAAAGCTGTAATTATACCTCAGCATTTCAAGATATTTTTCTGCTTTTTCCAACCTGGCGATATCTCTATAGAAAACATAGTTTTTATTTTCTTTGGTGAAATCATGTTTTAAAACATTAATAAACCTATTATATGCTGCAACAATTAAACTCTTTTCACTAACCATAATTGGCAAAAAGGAAACGAGAGCTAAAATTAATGAAATTACTATTAACGCTAGAACCGTTATTATGAAAATTAACAGCCAATTATTTTGAAAAACTGTCTCTGAAACAATAATTCGTGTAGAAATACCTATCAAAGCTGTATCCAATGCTATCACGGCTGCATTCTTAGCCTCAGCAAACGAGAGCCAGTGATTAATAATGGCAAATTCCTTGTCCAAAAAAGCATAAATGCTAAGATCTTTATTATTCATTTATTTTACCTTTTTCTGCCTTAATAAATTTGAATGCAGCGTTTATTGTATCCTTAAAATCAGAAACTAAAAATCTCGACTCTTCCTGGCAGAATTTATTTACATCTTCTTTCCCTATCCAACGTATCTCAGAATGCCTAGCATTGTTGAGACTTACGCCATTTGCATTATCCACTTTGGCCATTATGATAACACCCTTATCGCTTTTATATTCCTTTGCTCCGCTGCTATTTGGAATTTCAAATAATGCATATGGCACCGGAGAATCTATCCGTGTTTTTGATTTCTGAATATTAAACGTCAAATTAAGAAAATCTTTTTCATATTTTTCCTTTATTGATTCCTCAATAGTCTTGTCTTTCTGTACTTTAGCACATCCAAACTCCCAATAGCCTGGTAAAATAGAACGTGATGAACTACGCTTGATAACAAGCACTTTCTCCTGATCTACATCACAGCACACTGCCACTAAGTGAAATTGCAACAAATCATCATCTCTAAGCAAATCACTGGCTATCTGTAGTTCCTTAGTATTCATTTGTTTAATCAAAAACTCAATCTTATCGTTCAAACCCATATCGGCACAAACTTTTTCTAACGCTATATCAATATCCGTGAAATAGTATGATGGATAGATTCCGTTTCCATTTAAATTGCTTTTAAACTCTGATATGAGTCTGTTTGATTCAAATAAATCATATGTAATATCACTTAATAAACCTTTATTATTTTTTGCAGAAGAACACCAAATAATTGGATATGGCCGATTGTTCCAAATTCCCTTTAGCTTTCTAAATCCAAGAATTTGGAGGCACACATTCTGATTCTCTTCTCCAGAATTATTAGAATTACTGGATTTCAGTATTTCCTTGTTAATCAGAAATGCCAGTTCAAAACTTACAAAAAGCATGCCTTTCACAGAATAATCACGTAAGCGGAATCCACAGTCTATATCATTTCCGATGAATTCTGAAATGTATCTTCCATGGATACTATCGATATGATAAATTAAAGAGTAATTATACCATTTACTTTCCCCACTTTGTTGAGCAACCGTATTCACGTTATTAGAATCGTCTTCATCCACGTTATCAGTTATAAATGCTATCCAGGCAACTGCTTTAAGTGATAAAATTCTATATGAATCCCATGAATGAATCTCATCAATTGTCTGAACGAGAATTTTTCTTATAGCCAATATCATTCCATATAAAACCTCAAGATTTTGAACTGGAATAATAAAAATAATCTCATCTCCTAATATTCTCCATATTGCTGATCCCGGCAATAATACATTTACATTTTTCTTTATGAACTCCAAAATCCCATTAATTCTTTTCGGCCAAAGCAATGTATCCTTCTGTTTATAATCGGTAGAGTTAACAATATCAAAAGAAAAAAAGAGCGTCACTCCACACCCTTGCCTGTGTAAAGGTCCCTCTTTCTCCTTAAAACCATCCGGATGCAATTCTAATTGATTCTGCATAACTCTTCTAATTACATCGTTAGCTTCTAGCCTTTTTGAGTTTTTCTTTATATCCACGGAATCACCTACCATTGGAATATTCCCAAAAATTTTCCTCTATTGATTGCTGCAAGTTCAGAAACCTTAAAATGTGATGCCAATGCAGAAGTGTTTACATATTTCTTCCCATCCTCTTCTTTCGCAAGATCCTTCACAATACGATAAAATTCATCTTTCGGCATTAAAAATGCCCCCGCAAATTCATTAGCATCAGATTCCTTACCAGAATATCCTCCTCTATCAAAGCTTTGTCCATTCTCGATATGATTCCATTTCTCTACATCAGACTGATAGTACATATGAAGAAATAGATGCCCTAATTCATGAGCAATAGTAAACCGTGTACGATTGCTATTAAAATAATCTGCCTTTGCTGAAACAAAAACAGTAAAGCTATTATCACTGTCTTTGACTATTCGTCCATCTGGAATTGAAAGGTCAACATCAACTTTTCCCCCCATATTCTTGACAACATCCTGCATATCATCAACAGGAGAGCCTATAGCATATACGCGGCGCACTGCATCGGCTACCTCGTCGATCCAATCCCGTCTTGCCTGATCCATAAAGACCCCTCTTTCTAAATGCAAAACGTTAATTATTAAAGCAGCCTTTCTATCTTATAATACAACAATCCAAGCAATTGTGAAAGATAACGGGCGTGAACTATTCATTAGAACTTTTTAATCAATCAAATTATCATATGCATTTCTTTATACATACATATCATCTTAAGGACATGCTGAAATCTTATTCTCAAACGTTTAACCTGAATGTTACCTAGATTTATTAAAAACTTAGATATTAAGTGTCATAAGAGTTATTCAAGCCGCGGCAAAGAACTATGCAATATGCCATAAGGATTCTTTGAATGCAAAGCAAGACCCTATAATGTCAGCGTCTTTAAATACGCCCTGAATTCCTCTCATAAATCCTCTCTCCTTAATGCAAACTCTACCACCGCTTTCAGATACCCCAGCTTATTGCCGGTATCATATCTCTTGCCCGGCTTTGTCTGCTTTAGTATATCATAATCTTCAGGTGTAATCACATACCTGCCCAAAGCAGCAAAACGGCTGGGTGCTTCTTTAATCGACGGCTTTTCAATCATATCCACCACCTTCAGCAGATTCGGATTCTCCGTCCTTTCGCCCTGGATAATCCCATAGGCAGATACTTTCTCCTCAGGCACCACCTGACAGCCTACCACTGTACTTCCAGTCTCATAGTATCGGTCCATGAGCTGCTTCAGTGCCGGCTCTCCATTTCCTGTGTATACAATATCATCACCCAGGATAACGCCGAAGGGCTCTCCATCTACAAATTCTCTGGCACAGAGGATGGCATCACCAAGGCCTCTCATATAGGGCTGGCGCACGCAGTGCACCTTGATGTCGGAAATCTTCCGGATTTCTTCCAGCTCCTTCAGCTTCCCCGATTCCATCAAGTGCTGCTCCAGCTCTGGAGAAGAATCAAAGTGATCCTCGATCGCCCGCTTTGCATGGCCAGAAATGATCAGGATCTCCTCGATCCCACTTGCCAAGATTTCTTCAACAATATACTGGATCGTCGGCTTATCAACGATAGGAAGCATTTCTTTAGGCATAGCCTTTGTCTCCAGAAGGAAACGGGTACCAAAGCCTGCGGCGGGAATGACTGCCTTATGAATTTTCTGCATTCAGATTCTCCTTGTAATTATCTATCAATGATTTCCAATCGGTGATACCAATATATATCTTCATTGTCAGCAAAACAAGCAGACGAAGCAAAACATAGTAATTATATTCATGATTTACCTTTGGCCCATACACTTTTCCATGAGCATAAAGATTTCTTAATTGCGGCCCATTAGATGAACTAATCGTATTTAGATAATAGTTAAAGTACCGTCCTTCCTGCTCAGACAGCAAAGTCTCACCAAAAAGAATCATATTACTTTCTTGTAAAAATTGAATTGCTTCCCGATTTCTACTTGATTGACTATAATATGCGGTTTCACAAAAATCAAAAAGATACAAATCCCGCAGCACCCTTATTACATATGGATTTGTCCAAGATAAAACTCCATCACCTGATATATACAAATAGCCCTTATTTATAAGTCTCTGAATAGGTTCACTCTGATAGTCTGCAAAATCATCAAGATGCATTGTCTCCTGACAAATCAAGTCATAGAAGCAATTACATTCCTCTTTGATTACCTTTGCATGACGAAGAATTGACTGATCTGAAAAAAGAAGATACGTAAGTGATTGAAAAGGCTTACCTTTTCCATAAAAATATTTTGCCTTAATAAGGCTGGGAATTTTTCTATAATCCGCCTTTAGCGGCTGGTACTGAATATAATCCCAGTCTACACTTCCTTTAGATACATAACAGGAATATTGATAAAAGATGCCTTCTATGCAGTTTGCCACAGCTTCAGCACGTGCATTAAATCCCACATTCTGCCTCAGTAAATTTATATGAAATCCTTTGATGGCAAGACTTTCAGGTAAATAGCGATTATAGAACCACTCCAAAATATCTTCTAATGGATGATATATTCTTTCTAGCAAACTACAATAAGTAGCCAGGGTGGAATAACAAAATAAATCATGCCATCTGAAATATATGCTTTGGGGATAATGCTTTTTCTGTGGAATTTGGCAAATATACTCAAAGGTCCTCAAATCATGTTCATGAGAAACGGCAACGATTCTATTCCGAGAGTCGAAAAAATAAAATGGATAATAGAAATTCTGCAATAAATGCTCATTTGACATATCCCCTATGATAAAGTCCTCACTGTAGGAGAAAAAAATCTGATTATAATCTTTTGACAAATCCAGAAAAGGGACCTTCTGCTTTGGAGAAAAAGCAATACGCATCTTAAGCGGTATACGCAAAGTTTCCTCATCCTTTGAAATAGTACGTATGATATCCTCATATTTCCTTTTGGCTTCCGCTTTGACTTCAGCGCTTACAGGAAAATCGGAAGAGAGAACCATTTCCAAATATTGGGCCGATGGACTTGCGCTCCGAATAAATCGCGTCAACGCTTCATCCATATGTTTTTGTGTATACTCTTTAGGAAAGTAATACCTCATTCCATCAGTATTCAAATAGTCATAAAAAATAAAGCGGTATGAAAAAGGATAGTCGTCCAGCAGCTTAGTTAATTCTGTTTGGAATGCATTGACAATATCTTTATGTTTAAGGATTTCATCCAAAGTTTTCTCCTGGATTTGAGGAAACGAACATAAACTTATAAACTGAGAAACACTCACCTGCCGATACTTTTTAGTTTTATCAAGCGCATTCCAAAAATCAGAAATATAATCTAATTCAATATGTTCGTATTGTTCAATCATGCTTCCAATATCAAGAGAGTTAAACAGCCTCTGCGCTTTATGAAATGCTTGAGACAAAAAAGGATATTGAGAATCATATTTCCCCTTTGCCACATCATTGAAATGACTATAGCCGATACCAACATTATAAAGCTCCAGTATGTCATTCAAATCGAATGTATCTTTAGATTTCTCAGGCAGGGCATTATCGGCAAATAATCGACTGATTTGCGATAGCCTCTCATCCCAAAACAGATAATTTGCTAAGTCATTATCTCCATAATATTTAATTCTATTTACCAATGATTTTCGCCTCCTCTGTCCAGTTACAATTTAGTATAGGCGGAGATCCTCAATCTTCATTTACATATAGATAACTGCAAATGTTTAAGATTCCTGCATAAGCGATAAAACTTCTTATATGTGTAATCTCTCGTATTTGTGTAACATATATCATTATCCGCTGAACATAATTCATTTCGAATATATCGAGGATAAGATACTATATCATGCGAATGATTTAATGTCAGTGCCCTGAATCGATCTTTATTCAAATCACCTAAGTTGTTAAATAAAAACAGTGAATTAGAGTAATATTCAATGCTATCAGCAAATCCTAAATCAGATTTAGGATTTGCCAAGTTGTTTGAGTCAAAAATAGATGGTATTAAGGTAGAAAGTTTGACTTGATAGCTTTTCTTTCGAATTCGTTCATTTATTTCAGCTTGTAATTTATCTATATCGCGGGTAGATTCTACTTTATATCGAGTTGCAATACTATAAAAATCCTGCACCCGCCTAGTACCAGACAGGTCAAGCTTACCAACTGATCTATCCGGCCTCTGAATAAGTTGGTAATACTCTTTATAAAAAGGTTGATGTACATCCCACTGATCAGACAATAGCACATATACTTGATATGTATTAAAAAGATCAATATAACACCATAAGTAATTCTCATTATTAAATAAAATCATTCCGTGAAAAAGTTTCATCGGCTCGTAAAGCTCTAATGCCTCATCAAAACAATTCATCGGGAAAAACGGTATAATTTGATAATTAAAACCAATAGAAGTTATCTTGTCTTTGTCCCTGTCTATAATCAATCCATGCTTAAGAATATTAATATTTATTCCTTTTTGCAGAGCAAAATTAAAAGCTATTTTAGCCATACCATTCCTATAGATTTTATTATCTAAAGGATACTCGATATATATAATTTCTGGAGCAGGCCTTATATCAGACAATTTTGTACGCAATTCCTTGCATAAAGCTCCACATTCGCAAAGTTTACCTTTTTTGGCCACCCCCTTATACTCTTTTCCATTATATTCCACACCAACAGGGTATCCTGGAATAGACTTTTTCTTGTTCGTTTTATTTAGCTCAGGAATATAATTAAGAAATGGCGCGAAGTATTTCGTAAATGGGGCATCAATAAACCTACTCAAGTAATTATTACATTCACTGCAGCATATTTCGCTTGACGTTAATAATCCGCCCAATGCATTTTGAATAATATGCTCTTCGCTCTTTTTTCCCGTTACGCCCAAAGGTTTGTTGCAATAGACGCAATGCTTCAATGTACACATTTTATTTTCCCCCATAACCATTAAATACCGAACCCAATAGAATCCTAAAGTCAGATGCGTATTTACGCACCATGAGAGCCACACGATATGATATCTGGAGCCATCCCTCAATCTTTTTACTCCATACAGCACAATACGCGCAAAGGGTCCAGCCCATAGTTTCTGTGCAAGAGGCATGATTAATTGCTCAATTATAGACAAATCAGGAAGAAGTCTCCCATATGAAACAGCCAGTTCCCTTCTGCATATTCACTACCTCTCAAATCACATACCATAAAAGCTCCCGCATATTTTTTTGGGGGATTTGAAACGACGTGATATTCAAAATCTTCTATACATACTCACACTCATTTGGGTCAAAAGTGGATCACATTGTCGCCATCATCCTTAAATACATTTCTCTTAAACCGACACTTGGCCTCCATCCCAGCTTATAAATCTTACTTGTATCCAAATTCAAGTGGTGTGGGGGGAAAAATTTTGAATCTGCATCGAGCTTTATCATAGGTACATGCACCTTGATAGAATCATGAGCAATTTCATGAACTACCAGCTGTGCCATTTCTACAATACTGCAATAAGTTTCCGAATTGGCAGCATTATATGCCTCACCAGTTTTTCCGGATAAAAGGACTGTTAATATTGCAGTTACCGCATCAGCGGTATAGAGATACATTCTCTTACTGGTGCCAGCTGTCTGCAATTCAATATCAGACCCGTGAATAGCATCCCTAGCAAATTCTGCAAAGACACGGCCATCGTTCATGCTGACTCCGGGTCCGAAAGTCTGAGCCAAACGGATCGCTTTCCCTGGTACCCCATATTCACTGGCGTAGCTGGCGCAGAGGTTTTCACAGAGCCTTTTAGCAATAGGGTAGCAGCTGCGTACAGTCATAGAATCCAGTGTGCATCCTTGTGTTTCCGGAATAAGTTCATCCGTTAACGGTGCCCCATACACTTCCATACTGGAAAGGTAAAGAACACTTTCCACCTGGTTCTTCTTGGCCAGTTCCAAAATGTTCTTTGTTCCTTTAACTGCAGTCTGGATTGTTTCAACCGGATGTTGAACGAAATAGAGACTGGCAGTGGGACTTACGCCATGGATAATATAATCCACTTTTTCTTGAACTTCCGGTAAACTTTCTACAGAGCCAACAATAAAACTTAACGAGGTTCCCGCATTGGCACTATGAAAAAGCCCTTTAGCTCTTTCAAGGTTTCGTACAAGAGCAATGATTCGCACATTAAGTTTATACTTATTATTTGCGTAAAGAAGACCATCGATAATAGTTGATCCAATAAGCCCGGTCCCACCAGTTATAAAGATTGTCTTTCCCGCTAAAAGTTTCCAATCAATGCTCTCAGCACCGGATATGTATTCCATATCTTCTTGATACACATTAGCAGCCATATATAACTCCTTATAATCCAAGAATCTGCAAATTTTCCTTCGCATCCATAATGGCCCGGAATACATAAAAATCGGAAGGCGTCGTGATTTTGATATTTTCAGCTGGACCTTCGACTGTACAAAGCTTCATACCGTAATGCTGCATCAATGAGGCAGAATCAATAGCTGGAGAAACGGTAATAGCATTTCCATGCTGCTTGGTAGTTCTTATGGAATTTGTTATTGTTTCCTCATTAATCAAAGGCCGCACCCCATCATAGATGAGAACAATATGATCATTACCATATAAGGACTCTGCCTCTTTGATACCATGAAAAATAGATTCCTGCCCTGTTGCACCACCAGGTACGATTTTTGCTACTTTCGTGATACCAAATTTCTTCATCAGCCCTGCAGCATAATCCATCCAGCTTTCCAAACAGGCCAAAATAATATGGTCAATCAAAGGATGATTCTGAAAGTTTTCCAGAGTATAAATTAAAACCGGCTTGCCATGCATTTCCAGAAATTGCTTTGGCTTTTATCTCGTGTTCATTCTGATGCCTGTACCGCCAACAAAAATGATAGCAATATTCATAATTTTCTCCATATTTAAAAGACCGCTTAATTTTTCTGCAAATAAGAATAGTGCCACACAACTGCAGCAAGTCTTGTAGATTTATCTATACGACTTACTAACGATATATTCAACTACCTTTAAGAAAAATATTTAAAATACAACCTCACTAATTTCTCATCAAGTTTCCCTCTCCCATAAGCTTCCTTCATCTGCCTATTAATTTCCTTTTTCAAAAGTGCATCTGCAGCAAGTTGTTCCAAAAATGTTGAATCGCATAAAGATAGCCACTGCGGATTAAACTTAGAAAAAGATTCCTCATCATGAAAATCCAGCAGCCAGCAAGCAGCCTCCATCCGATAGGATTGACAGATTTTTTTCAGACGATTTTGTTGGGATAATATGCCCATTCGCGTAAGATGTACAAGTTTATAAATCAGGTCAATATAGAAATTATCATTGGAATTGTACTTGCCATTACTGATTCGTTCATTAAATTCAGCCTTATGCTCTTCCAATAGATTGAAACAGTTCTCATCTAGCTCCATAGTATGACTAATGGCTCCCGCCTCAACGCCTACAGCATATAGCAAACAACCATTCACATCTTTATCCGGTTTCCAAATGTAGAGGCCTTTTTTGATTGTTTGCTTTACTGTTTTTGAACTATAAGCATACATATGTATAACAAAATTAACTTTTATTGTCATGTCTATGCTATTATCAAAAATTTGTTTAATGACATTTACCCTATCATATTTTTCCCCAGCGCTGTCCAAGGCCGAAAGAATAGAATCTAGTAAACCTGATACCTGCCAGGCAGCCCATTTTCCATTGCCTCTGAAAATATCCCAATTCAAGTTTCTTACCAACGCATCGATCAAGTTGCATAAAACGCCAGGAATCCACTCACACTTAGAAAACCAAGTCTGCTGTCTCAAATGATTAATGAATAAACCGGTAATATCATTATATCTACTCCATTGATTTGTTTGTGAAATACGGTCAATCAAAGTTGCAAGAATCTGCTTAGCTAATCTTTCCGATAATACAGCATAGCAGCACACGCTCATAAGCGTACGGAAATAACGATGTCTCCACTGAATCTCCTTTGGTTCTTTAGCCAGATTTTTAGCTAGCAGCTCTAAATATTGTATCCCTGCTTTGGATATAGGAATAGTCTCTCTTTCTCTCAGAATCTGATTAATCTCCTCCGCAGATGAAAACTTCACTGCCAGAAGTAAGTCAAATGGCTTCAGTTCAACTTCGTGTATATTTTTAGTCTTCACGCGATTCGGGTTGATACTGTCACCTTTATATTTTCTATCCTTTGCTAACACAGACAAAAGTAAAGATGAAAATGCCATCCTATAGATTTCCTGAACTTCAGAATAATCGTCTACCAGGAAATGATTTCTCTGTTGATAGAGATAAAATGCTGCTATCATCGTTCTTAAAGTCTGGTATGCCGGCATTCCCGTATGTATAATATAATCTGTTTTGGCTTCTTTGCTTGTCTGCTTTGCTTCATCTACTGTTTGTTTAAACGTTTTATAAATCAGTTGAAAAGAATACAAATCCTTCAGAAATTGATTTCCTTTGCCTGCTCCAACCGATTCGCCAGATAAGTCCGGCATCCCTGCAAAAATACGAGCTAAATCAATGTTATCAACTTCTTTTTTTATGATACTATGCTCTTCCTCAGAATTAAGCATTAATTTATGAATAAGCGATCTTCCGAGGTAATACTGATCACATTTCGCAATAAAGTATTTCGCAAAATTGGGGCGATGATAATACTGAGAGGCTGCCATTTTAGTCAAGTTATAAGCCTTCAGATAATTGCCAAGAAAATAGCAAATATGAGCCTCTTTTAAAACAATGTCCGGATTATCACGAAATACCCAATTCTCCCCGTTTCTTTCGTTTTCTTCCAGTGCCACATAATCAAAATAGTCCATAGCATTTTCCATCCGGTCATCCCACTTTACCGGATGCAAGGGAATATTGCATTGTACTTGAAAACGAACAGTTTTATCCGCAGTCTTTAACTGGCTATAATCACAATCATAAAGCTCAAAAGAAATAGATTCATAGCCAACTTTTTCCATAACTGCAAGAATTTCAGCAATTTTATGATATTCATCTTGAGAAAGCAGAATGCCTCTACGAGTTCCACTTTTACTTCTTTTATGATAGATATCATCAATGAGCCGATACCACGACTGCTTACGAATAATTGAGGCATCAGAATAATATCCCGCTCGCCGGTCTGCAACATAACAAATCTGCAAGAAAAGGGAAGCATACGGATCTGACCCCAAATCCAGTTCAAAAATATCTGATGTAATATGGCTGCCAAATCCAAGAATTGGATTGGATAACCAATATTGAGTCCGTTTGCCTATAAGATCCGGAATAGGAACAGCTGCCTCTTCACCGTTTATTTCCGGTTGGATTGCAGCAGTACTATCATGACTGACATTATTGTCATTTACGGCAGCAGCATTAGTATCTTCTATCTCATCCTCAGCCGAAACCATTTCCCCGGTTTCAAGCCTAAAATTTAATAACCTTTCCTTCACATCATTTACATATGGAAAATCCAGATAGTGATATGGCCCCAACTGCTGATAAAGTTCTTCCAACAAAGTATGGTTATTATCTTCCAAAATCCACTGCAGAGTTTCTTCCAATATCATCGTCTTAGAAAGATTGGCTTTTCCTCGTGTTGCTGCTATATCTTCTGCATAAATTACATTAATGCCAAATTTTTTGAAATAATCATCTATCACTTTATCAAAAGGCCCTACACTAATCATATAGGCCTGTTGTAAATCATTTCCGAGAGCATTTTTAAGCCATGTCAAAATCTGTTTAACATCAGGATCGCTAAAACTATAACCAACAAAAAGAATCAAATTTGTCCCGGCCAACGATGTAATATAATTATTTATTAATTTAAAACTCTGTGTATAATTTAGATAATCATCTTCTTTAAGCACGAAGTTTTCATGCTCGAAGTCACCATGCATTTTTATAATTTTCTTTCCCTTCGCATAGGGAAGTTCTGCATCTTTTGCTACGACATGGAGAATTTTGCCACTTTCTTCAGCTGCCTGTTCCAGCAGATGATCATAATTAGTTGTTATAATCGTATCTGCATCAAATCGAAATATAAGCTTATGTACCTTCCCGGGATGGAGCGGCACTCCATATTTAAAAATATTTCTCATCAATGCCGTATATTCATGCTTTCCGTGCATATTATAGTAATACTGCGGAATTTTAAGCATGTCGGCATCATTGACCTGAATTTGCAGCTTTTGTGCAATCTGAGCGACCGCGCTTGACCAGCTGGGCATCCCAGCATCAAGAGACGTACCGGATCCAACAAAAAGAACCAGTTTATGTTCAGCCATTGCCTTACGAATCAGCCTGCGTGCTTCATTATAGGTCGCAGCATCCTTTGAAGCCATTTTTGCCCCCTTGCACTTAACACCATGAATAAGAAATCTTCATGTAATAAAGCTAGATGAAAAATTAGCAAGAAGATATTTATTAACCTGTACCCTTTAGTACTGATAAACTACTTCTTATTTTATCACTTACTGCCCACTCAATTACCAATATTTTTCGCATCCTATCACCTATTCATTTCTTCGTAAGCATCCTAAAGAACCACAATAGGTAAATAATGGCTAACAATTATAAAATAAAAGAGAACTCCTTTACCACGTTCGCTTTTTAGTGAATATGCAATTTCCTAAAAGTAGCCTGTATTTTATCTCGTTCCGATTGATTCATTGCAAAGGCATATATCATTACCATATAAAGGATTGAATACATTGCTGCCTTCAGAACGAAAGACCCTATTCCCCCTTGTGGCAAAAGGTATACATTGGCAGCATATCCTATCACAAGACATACACCTGTAACCAGAGATATCCTGCCTATCTGTTTCCAGAAGGAAGCAATGGCAAGGTGTATCTCTTTTGCGTAGTACCAGTTCATGATGAATCCATTTCCTACGATCATGGAAATACCGGTAGCCACTGCACAGCCAATACCGCCATATTTGATTCCCAGTGGGATAGCGAGGAGAAGATTCAAAGCCCCTGTGAGAAAATAAATACGAGCGCGGAAGTCATAACGGTTCATGGCCTGCATAATGGCAAGGCCTATGTTTTGGATCAAATCTACTGTAAATGGAAAAATAATGAGCAAAGTAATAATATAAGAATCCTCAAATCCCGGTCCAGCCCATAAAGAAATGAACTGTTTCCCGAAGATAATAAACCCGGTTCCCACCAGAGCTAATAGATAATACTGCCATCTGCCTATTTGGATAAAGAGATTCGAAAGCTTACCGATAGATTCCTTTCTTGCCACCATGCCGGTAACATGAGGCAGATACACGCCAGAAATAGCTATTGACAGTGCCATATAGTTCATATAAATCAGCGAAGCAATAGAATATACCGCCACAGCCGTAGTACCGCTGATAATTCCCAGAATAATCTGGTTTGTTTTCCAAAAGACCTGGTCAATCAATGACACAGCAAAAACACTCAGAGCCAGCTTTTTAAATTCTGAGAAAAGCTCATGGTTCCAATAATGAAAATGAATTTTCACATGAAGGTCATGAAAACAATAATATACTCTTGCCCCACTGAGAACCAGATTCAGAACCGTCTGCACAGTTGCCACAGAAAAGGCGCTGGGATGCTGCTGTAGCACAAGTACAACAAGAACTGGCTGCATGACCAGCTGAATGGTCTCCATCCCTTTTAAAAAGAAAAACCGCTCATGGGCATTAATGACAGAACGGAAGACCATAGTGGATAAGGTAATTACAATATTCAAAAGCAAAAGCAGGAAAATCTGCTTTGCCTCATCCACTTCTGATACAGTCATACTTCCCGCAAAGATAACGTCAAGGAACCCATAGCAAATAAAGCCAATAGCCAGCGCCACTACAGTGACAGCGCCATATCCACGAACAGAAATGGCAAGTATATTCTCCATGCCGATACTGTCCTTCAATGCTCTGTACTTGGCATAGAAACGGATAACCGTAGCTGACAGACCAAAATCCATCACACTAAAATAGGCAATGAGTGAGCCCATGAGCTGGTAAAGCCCGTACTCACTTTTCCCAATGTAGTGTAAAAGAATTGGGACATAAATAAAGCCCAGTACCGCATGAAGGAGAATATTGGAATAACTTAAAAGGATGCCTATTTTACGTTCATTCATCACAGCTTTTTCTTCTCCGTTTCGCCAAAGATGATTGCGTAGCCAAGCCCCAAAAGCAGCCAATAGCAACAAGTGATATTGAGTGAATCACCCATTCCGGAAGCAAGAATGCCGCAGAAAGAAATTGCCAAGAATATGTATCCTAATTTTTCTTCAAATGCAGTCGTGTCAGACTTAATTCTTTTCAGCAATTTCAACAATAGAAATAACGGTGGCACCATAAATATGCCAAGCCCAACAAATCCCGTCTCAGCAAATCTAGACGAATATTCCCCTAAGGAGGGGATTCCAGACTTCATGATTCCCTTTTCTCTCTGATTACGAAGCCACATCTTAATTTCGGAATTGGAAAAAGCTTTTTGGGGTAAATACGTTGCCACGTAAGCAGAACGAAGAGAATATCCCACCCCCAAGACCGGGTAGTCAAGGCCCATCTTAATATGGGTCTCTAAAACCCCGTACCGTGCACCATTACTTCTTTTATCATCCCCGACCAAAGAAGTCATGTTATCTTTTATATACTTTTCTGCCAGTTTAGAACCTTCCGGCGCACTTCCCTGAAGAATGCCACCTGCCATAATTGCTCCACCAAAAGCACATAGCAAGCATATGATTATGATCACTGCTCTCTTAAAAATATATTTCCTATATACAACGGTTGCCAGTGCCAGAAGTACAACCTCACCAATAATAAGAACATTTGCGGTACGAGCTTTGGTTAAAAAGCAAAAGAAAGCAAGTACGAACATCAATATGATCGAACCAGCCTTCACTGATTTTCGCTCTGCTATGCAGAATGTATACCATACCCACGGCATCGCAAAAGCACACCAAATGCCAAAATAAGAAGGCTCCGCAAAAAGAGAACGAAGCTGGTTTTTCCATAAAAGCGGCGGCCACCAGGTACCATTCGACTTGATTTCGTGAACAATCGGATTCAGCTCTGTCAAAATATATTCAGCCGTATGACTTCCGCTTAAATACCATACATCAAGGACTCCATAGGCACATATAATGATTGCCCCTGCTACCGTGCCTTTCCTCATGATGTCCAGTCCACGACTGCTATCTTTTCTATACCAATAATAAATAAGATAAGCACAACCAAATGTCCAAAAGGTCGTCATAAAAAGCCCTTTTAACGGTCTGGCAAACATCCAGATACTCAGTAATGTTGTTTCAGATACGTCAAATCCAACTCTCTGCAAAAAAGCCTGCATGACAGGTATTTTATCAACCTGCGAAATCGGACCATTCAAAATATCTCCATAATACGGATAAATTACCAATCCATGAATTAAAGAAATGAACAACACAACAGCATATATCAAAAGGTAGATCCCAATCCGCCTGCTCAAGGATGTTTTAAAAACATGACATTTCTCATAATATAATGTGAGTAAAAGCCCTGCCAACAGGGGAAAAAAACTAAGTTTTTCAGCAAAAACAGCACCCCAAAAATTGAAACGAATAATTTCTGGAATTGTTGCAAATATAGAAAACAATACCATTAGATACCACAGTCGATCCTTGATTATATGATTCATATTCCATCACCTTCCAGAAAGTAGATGCTTTGTTTTCAATAAGAAAAAGTAAAACCAGCCCCACTGACGAAGAAGCAAAAAGCGTTTGAGTCTCTCTGTCATCCCGCCCTCAAAATTTCTAGTTTTAAGAGCAGAAATAAGCGCCCCGTTTTCAACCAATTCAGAAAAAGCTCTACGAAATTTGTTCTTACCATCTTTCTGTTTCGCACAAATTGCCAATAATCGCCCAACTTCCATAAGGGCTCGACTTGGTAGTTGCTCTTTGAAATAGCTTGCTTTATCGATTTGCTGCAAACGCTGCATCGTTTTTAGAAAATTGGTAGCAATGTCTGGCTTATATAAACTTGTCGCCTGCCCCGCTCTTTCATAATAAACATAAAACGGATCAGCAATAACCGCCATTCTGTTCAACCTATACATAAGCGACATGGTTATAAGCATATCCTCTTCGTACCAGCACTCCACCCCTGCTTGAAGTACATCTTTTAACAAATCCCGCTGATACAGCTTCCCCCACAATTCAAATGGCACCCCTGCTCGCTGTTTTTCTCTATAATATAAAGCTTTCGTAGAAAGCAGCTGAATGATACCTGCTTTGTCATATACGCCCGGCTCTGGCCTTATGATTTGCTCTGCCTCGCCCGCACAGGTAACTCGTCTGAACTGACAAATCGCTAATTCAGATGAGTGGTCAACCATTGTTCTCACTAGAGTTTCAACCATTGTTTTTTCAATAGCATCGTCACTATCTACAAATGCGATCCATTCTCCTTGTGACTTTTCATATCCATGGATTCTCGCCAATGATACCCCCTGATTTTTTTGATGTATCACATGCACTCTTTGGTCTTTCATACGGTACTGGTCACATAGCTTTCCTGATCCATCCCTACTCCCATCATCAATCAGTATGACTTCAAGATTTTCATAAGACTGTACCAAAACAGAGTCCACACACCTTTTTAAATATTTTTCTGTGTTATATACCGGTATAATGACCGATACTTTTCCCTTCTGCAACAAACTCTCTCCCTCTTCCCACATCGAAAAGAGGGAGAATGCCCCTTATCGGTGCAGCATCATTTTCAACTTATACACATACAACAAAAGGCCCGCCCTGTAGAGTGCGAGCTTAAGCAGAGGTTTTACCCCCCCCATTTTTACATCATTTTCTAATAATTCGTTGAATGGATAACTATAGGACATCTTATTAAACTCCTTCACTTTTTCACGCCAAGACAGTGGGTTTTGCGGGGAAAGAAAATAAGCTCTAGCCAGCTCATTCAATGACTCAAACGCTTTGTTCCAAAGAGCCATTTTCAATGTGCTATCACCATATTTCGTCAGTTCTTCCAACATCACCCTATGCTTCTCAATCAAATCTGGGCGACAGGCATGCGTCACTGAATCCATATTTTTCACATAGAAGTACCAGACATGTAAAACAACAGCAACGCTTGGATTTTTTCGTAAAATTTTAAGATTCCAAAGCATATCCTCCCCTACAGCAACATGTTCATCAAACGGACACTGCTGTACCAACGTCCGTTTTATTAACCTTGCGGAAGGACCACGGCTGACATATCCACTGATTGTAATAAAACTTGCTTGTTCTCCGAGGTCAAAGAAATGACGATACAGTTTTCGCTTTTCTTTCCCATTCAAACGCTGCAGGGAATAAATGGACGTCTCTTCCATAGACAGGCAATCAGGCATTTTTTCTTCTTCGCCGCTACGCACCATACCATAAATAACATCAGGCCAATCATTTTCTTCTTGCAGAATAGCCACAAAATCCCGCCAAAACTGCTTCGTCACCACATCATCTGCATCGACGAAGAGAATATAATCTCCCTGCGCTTTCTGCACACCAAAATTCCTCGCGGCCGAGACCCCGGCATGCGCCTTGTGCAAGACCATGAGCCGCTCATACCGCGTCTCAAGCTGATCCAGCTCCACCTGATACGAAACCTCGCTGCCATCATCGATGATCAGCACCTCGAAGTCCTGATACGCTGTATCGTAGACGCTGTCGAGGCAACGGATCATGTCGGATATATGGTTGTTGTAAGTGGGGATGATGATACTTAGCCGCATTTCACTTCTCCTATTCCCATATTCGTTTTCTAGCAAAACTACTTAATAATGTATCAATCTTTGGAACATCTTTTCCAGTCCCGTACTGCTCTTCCATCCACATGCCCGCAGTTTCTCATTTGACAAATTCAAACAGTTTGCTGCCGGATAGATGCCCTCATCTTTTTCCTGTACCACTACCTTGATCTTCCCGCCAGCCACCTTTTCTGCAGCGAGCTGGCACATGTCATAGATTGAGCAGTACGTTCCCTCATTAGCTACATTATACACATCAGAACCCTCGCATGTCAGCACCTTCAGGATCGCTGTCACAGCATCCGCCACATAAACATAAGTTCGCTTACTCTCGCCTTTTGTTTTCAAGACGATATCACTTCCGCTTAGGATATCCCGTGCTATCTCCATCACGATTCGTGTGTCATGAGATTTTCTGACAGGGCACGTAGTCCCAATGACCTGAGAAAGGCGCAAGACGTCGACAGAAATTCCCCGTTCATGACTGTAGGCCTGGCAAAGATTCTCTGAGGTACACTTCCCGATCGGATAGCTGTCACGCAGATTCATCGGATGTAAGCAGACAGCCTCCTCTTCGGAAATCTTGTCTTCAGACTGATGGTCGCCATACACTTCCATACTGGAGAGATAGACCATCTTCTTCACTTGTTTTTCCTCAGCCAGATGCAGCATATTCGATGTCCCCTGTATCGCCGTTCCCAACGTTTCTAAAGGATGTTCTACAAAATACCGGCTAGCGGTCGGGCTGGCACCATGGATGAGAAAGTCCACGCTATCTTCCATCCTCTGCGTTTCTGTCACGTCTCCCTGTACGAATTGCAAAAACTCCCCAGCTCCCGGGATCTGCCTTTCATACATAGCTCGCGCTTTTTCAGGATTTCTCACCAGAGCAAGAATACGGATATGATCCTGAAATTTCGCATTTCGGTATAGCAATGTCTGAATCAGGTAGTATCCGATCAGCCCCGTGCCGCCCGTGATGTAGAAGGTCTTTCCACGAAGCTGTTTCCAGTCAATGAAATCAGCCTCCGTCATATACGACAAGTCAGAATACAATACGCTGTTTTCGTCCCACATAAAGATTTCCTCGATTCATTGTATAGAAACAGGGCGTACAATGAACCCCTTCCCTGCAGGACGGACAGCATTAACAGTCTGACATTGCTCTTTCTTCCTGAAGAAGTGCATCCATGGTACGCCTGAACATATCCTTCAAGCCAATTTCAGGCTGCCCCCCCCCCCGTTTAGGCGTGCCGTATTTAAATTCATCTGCATCGTAGGCATGAATGCTTTCACCTCTTCCTTCTTTCCACTGTGAACCAGTACTCCTATTTTATTTTTAGAAAGCTCATCTGCTGCCAGTTCTGCCATTTCATGAATGGAACAAAATGTCTTCTCATTGGCTGCATTAAAAGCCCGTCCGGCGCAGCCGTTCTGTAAAACAGTCAAGATCGCTGTCACAGCATCCGCTGTATAGAGATAGCTTCTCTTTGTCTTTCCCTCTGTCAAAAGAATGATGTCTTTTTTCTCCAAAGCGGAACGAATGAACTCAGCGAAGACGCGCTGATCATTTCTGGCTATCCCCGGACCAAAGGTCTGCGTCAACCGTAGCACATTGACCGGCACCTGGTACTCCTCTGCATAGGAAGCGCAGAGATTTTCAGAAAGGCGTTTGGCCTCCGGATATGAATTTCTGGCATTCATAGTATCCAGATAGCTTTCACTAGTTTCAGAAATCTTCCGCGCAGCAGTCGATGCGCCGTACACTTCCATCGTAGACAGGAATGCCATCCCTGACACTTGGTGTTCTTTGGCTAATTCTAACGCATTCATCATGCCATTTACGATGGTTTGTACCGTTTCCACTGGATACTCTGCGAAATACCGACTCGCCGTCGGTCCGCCAGCATGGAGTATAAAATCGATATGTTCACCCACATGGGGCATTGCTTCTATACTTCCTGAGACGAACTTCAATGCCCCCTCACTATCTGAAAGCACAGATTTGAACTGTTCCTGTGCATTCTTCATATCTCTTACAAGTGCAATGACATGGATCCTGCTATGGTGAATCAAATTCCTGTACAAAAGCACACAAATGAAAGTATATCCGATCAATCCTGTGCCGCCCGTAACGAAGAATGTCTTCCTCTCAAACTTCGCTCAGTCAATAAAAGAGGCACGATTGATTCGATCCAGATCTTCCTTGAAAATGGTATTATCTATCCACATTACTTCCTCACAATCCAAGAATCTGCAAATTCTCTTTCGCATCCATAATAGCCCGGAATACATAAAAATCGGAAGGCGTCGTGATTTTGATATTTTCTGCCGGTCCCTTCACAGTGAAAAGCGGATGTCCATAGTGCTGCATCAGACTCGCTGAGTCGATGAAATCATTCCGCCCTTCCGCTCGGGCATGTTCATGCGCCTCATAAACATCCTGCAGCTTGAAACACTGTGGCGCTTTTGCCATCTCGCACTTGGATCGATTGAAAATCTGCCCTACCTGGTTGGACTCTTCTTCTTTGAGAAAAATTGTCTCAATCGCAGGCGATACCGTGATAGCACTCCCATTCTTTTTGACAGACTCGATGCAGTCCGTAATAAGTTCCGGTGTAATGAGCGGGCGCACTCCATCATGGATCAATACCACATGCTCTCCACCATAGAGTTTCTCCGCCTTACGCACTCCATGGTAAATCGACTCCTGCCCAGACTCTCCCCCCGGAACAATGGCAGACACCTTATCAATACCATACTTTTTCAGTAGCGCCTTTGCATAGTCCATCCAGGATGACAGACAGACAAGAATAATGTAATCAATCAGTGGATGATTTTGAAAGTTCTCCAGTGTATAGATCAGCACAGGCTTCCCATGCATTTCCAAAAACTGTTTTGGTTTCGACCTGGTATTCATCCGCTTACCCGTCCCACCCGCGAAAATCACTGCGATATTCATGCTTTCTTCCCCACCTTCTAACCCAAGCTATCCGTTTCATTCAAAAAGAACTCTATCTATCTGCCTAACCACATATGAGAATGCAATCACCAATAAATACGTGCAAACAGCGCACAGTAGAAAATACCAGTAATTATGCCCCACCATATAAGGCTGCAATATAATCATCGGAATGCGCATTAAGATATACACTTCAAATAAATTCTTCCCCAGCCACAAAAGAATTCTGCTATGAAATTCAAATTTCATAGTCAAAAGAAAGACAGACACGGTCAACGCTATCATCCATGTCTCATACAAGTAAAAGTTCTCCTTATGTCTGCCAAGGATCACAACAGCGAGAATAAATAATAGGAATGCCACCCCATATTTTTCACTTTTGCCTAAAATCGGAACCTGCTTGATTTGAAAAAGAAATAATTCGATTTCGTCTCGGTATACCGCAACAAGCATTCCCAGTGGAAAGCACAATAGCGTATCATACCACCACATTTGCTTATAATGAGAAATTATGAAGCCGAACAAGGCCGTCAATAAAGTACAAAACCAGACATTCCGGCGAGCATGCTCAGTACCACACAAACGAAACACAAAATAAACAATCACCCATATCCACAGTATGGCAAAGCTATACCAGTTTGAATTGCCAAATCCGCCCCAGCCAGAAAGTGCCAGGAGTGTATCTTTTAGCGACGGCCAGCCATGCCCCCACACAGAGATGCCCATATACAGAAGCACCGCCAGATCAAAATGAAGTAATGTCTTCAGGATGCGTTTTACAGGAAGTGCTCTAACGTAGTCTCGCCCTTTCTTCATGATTGAAACCATAACATAATGCCATAGCCGGAATACAACAAAAACATAGCTACCACAAACTGGCCTATGTACCAATAAAATTTGAGAAAAGGATAATCCAATGGTGCATTGAATTTCACATACTGCCCAAAATGTCCACAGAAAACCAGTGCAATAAATATTCCTTTGATGATCTGTGACTGCTCTTTGCCCAGATACCCCGGATACACGCCCACTGCGTAGTATTTATAATTCCCAACTAGCAGCAAGGCAAGCAAAAACAATACATATACCACGTAAATACCTCTTTTCTCATTGAGATGCCCAGATCTGGTTATTGGCTGCTGATCAGATAGGCCATCATATCATGCGTCTGCCTTTTCTCAACCGGCGGCAGCTGCATATAGTCCCCATAGATTCCTGTCAGATAACTGTCCCAGCATGACATGGCCGGAATCGAATGTCCTTCAAACTCTACCATGACGCACTTCTCATACTCTGCCTTCGGCATGCGTTCTCCAATGCCATAAAGCCCCCATGTGACAGCCCCCACATAATCGGAATCCTCATAAGCATAAGAACGGGCGATTTCCTCGATCTTTTTGACAAGCTGTTTCCGACCATACATGCGGATCAGCGGCCTTAATATGTACTTTGCGTACTTTCGAAAGGCTGTCTTCCCTTTCCCAAGCCGTGCTCTTCCTGTACAAAACAGCCTCCGATAAAAAGAACAGTCTTTGTAAATCTGTCTGACCTCTTCGATATCTTCCGAAAGTCCATCCACCGGAAATATATCAATCCATAGATGGCTCTCGTCCTCATTGTATTTCGATACGACTTCTATCGACAGATCGAGTACCTTGGCAAACGGTGCACTCCAGTTTCCCAAAAGATCCGACTTGATGAAGAAGTTTTTCCCTGTCTTAAATGTCTTGACAAACTTTTCATAGTCCGGTCTCGGCATGCAGATATCGATGTCATCGTCCCAGGGAATGAACCCATGGTGACGAATGGCCCCCAAAAGCGTCCCGCCAGCCAGATAAAACCTCAACTGATGTTTCTCGCAAAACCGCTGGACTTCCAGCAAAATGCCCAATTCGATTCCCTGGATTTCTCCCCGGCTAAGTTTCCTTCTCTGTATTCTCTCCATGGCAGATATCCTCGATCAAGCGGCATATCTGCGCTGAAGCAGACCCAGACTCGTATGAGCCCAATTCCCGGTGATGCCTCTCCAAATCTTGAGAGTATTTTTTTTCATCAAATCTTAATATTATCTGTTGCAATTCTGTATTCCTTTCTGCCATCGGAAATGGCCAATCCGTAATCGGTGTATGAAAATTCCTTTCCTTCTTGTACTGCGCCAGATCATTCGCATAGATGAAGCAAGGTCTTCCGGTGAGTGAGTAGTCCCACATAGATGACGAATAGTCTGTGATCAACACATCAGCCGCGCAAAGAAGCTCCTGCATATCCACATACTCGCTGACATCGATCACATCTTTCTGATTCTCCGCGCCTTCGAATATATCCTTTGCTACATGGGGATGACTGCGGACAAAGAGGATGAATTTCTTATGAAACCGCGTTTCTAAAGATTGTAACAACTCGTTTACATCCAAGTCCAGCTTGATGCCATTATCCCGAAATGTCGGAGCATACATGACGATTCCAATATCTTTTGAAACTTTGTACCTCACCCTGACCGCTTGCGCAGCCTGATTCATGCGAGATTCATCAAAAAAAATATCGTTTCTCGGCATGCCAATAGACAGAAAATCTGGATGTATCCCCGTATCTTTCTTGAAGGAGTCGGTGAATCTACTGCATGAGCTCACAACATCATCGATTTTATTAAAGGTATGGTACGCTCTCAGTTTTTGCCATCTATTTGGATTCTTCAAAAATGCCGCATCAATTTTCTTGTACGCGCCACCGCCATGCCACGTATTGATCCATACCTGCCCCTCTCGTTTTTCCAGCCAGGATGGGAGCCCATCATTGAAAAGAACAACAGATGCCGTGCAGAAATATCGCAAAAAAGAAAGACTATACCGAGAAAGGCATTCCACTTCTCCCGGATACGATGCGTCGCCAGCCTGTTTCCTCCCCCAAATAATTTCTACATCCGCCTTTTCTTTACGCAAAAATTGATCAATGTATTTCAGATTGCAGTAGTAATGCCCATTCGAAGGAATAAACACGATACGATTCTTCTTCCTTGGCAATATAAATAGGACATGCAGCCCTGCATTGATTATCTTAGCTATTATAGTTTTTGCAATTTCAATCAGCATTTCTTTGTGCTTTCCTCTTTAATACTTACTTTATTACACGGAGGAGATCTTAATGACAATACCCAGCCATGTGTTTCGTTGCTTACTAGAAATCTAATTGGCTCGGACTTATAGCAGTCAAAAGATTCTCATAGTAAGTAGCGTACTCTATAAACAGTCACTGGAAATCGCCATTGCTATACCTTTCCCATATAAGTCAAATAAATTAAACTACTTGTTTATGAATTTTATATCAAGGAAGACTAATTACCATTCCAGCCTTCCATTGCTTCATCTTGTCCTGAAGAATTCTAATTTCCGTTGGATATAAATCCCCCTTATCATATGATTTGACAATCTGTTCATTCAGCCTCTGCTCGATATTTACATCATATGGATTCTCATGCATCTGCTTGATAAAATAATCCATTTCGCCCTGATGATAGTACATCAAATGGCTTTCTATATCGATATTTGGCATTTTTCGTGTAGCTATCTCCGGATGATTTATTATTTCGATATTCTTTTCCATAAACGCAGCAAGCACAGCCATATCCGCTGCATATTGTTCTGATGGTATCAGCTTAGACTGTCGTAATGTCTCCGCTTCATTTTTTAAACACTGGCAGACATGAACTTTGCCATCCGGTTTAGACAAATCGCATTCTCCATCCTGCAATAAATGATGATTAAGACTTTCAGAACAAAATCCTTCACCAGTCAGCTTCCTGATGTATTTTCTCAAAAATGCCAGATACGGATCATAGTGATTAAAATTACTGTCAACGGTAAGTGTATTAAAGAATTTGATTATTTGCATTCGATTTGGGGCAATGTTGATTTCAGTAAAATAGCAGATTTGAATGAAATCCATGGTTATACTTTTCTCTTCCCACTGACCGCAGATAAACTCACACATTTTCTGCCAAGTTTCTTCATCATGATAATAAAAGGAAACAGCTCTGGTAACGGAAAGAACCGGGCTCTCTCCAAAAAGATGGATAGATTCGTTTTCTTTGTAGACTTTCCCATCATATAAGTCATTACAATATGAAGAGAACGCTTCTCCCCACTCGTTTGAAGGCTTTTTCAATACATCATGAATAAATTTATCAGCGCAAGCCCTATTATCCGTCAATTCAGTTCTACCACATTGCAACATGTTCCATATCAACCGATCAATTCTTTCTCTACGTTCTTCATCTTTTTGAAGTTTTACTCGTTCAGAATAAGGCAACTCAGTGAAGTAGACCCCGCAAGCAATTCTCCTTTCTAAATCTTTGATATAATAGCCAAATATTGTATAAATTACCTGAGACTCACTGTTTTCATCCTCCTCTGCCTGAGCCTTAAGTCTCGACCAGAATCGTTTGGAATCATGATCTCCATTTTCTCCCGGATCCTTCCATAAATCCACCCCCAATTTGACAAGGCTTTTTTGTTCTCCTTTATATTGAAAAAGAAACAGTTCTTCAATTCTCTTCCATGGCTCAAGTTTCTCATAAGCCTCTTCCATAAAGTATTTTACAAAAGCAAATGCTACGACAACACGCGCTGTTTCTTCATCTATCCGCTTTACCTTATGTTCCTGCATCCAATGAAAAATTTCACCAAGATAGCCTTCCATACGTCGTATCGTCAAATGAGCTCGTGGGAATAGAATTTTACCTACATCAAAACTGCAACCAAATGGATCATACTGATAATCCACAAAAGAAAAAATCATATGTTTTAAATCCTTGCCCGTTGATAGAATGCCCATGCTCCCTGGTATGAACGTTTTATTCATATCTCTATCATCCATACCCATGCCATCCCACACAGCAGAAACCATGGATTTATAAGAAATATCAGTCAAATTCATTTCTACTGGAATGTATTTTTCCAAGTACGCCCTATTCAGTTCCAGACTCTTTTTTAGTTGCCCCGCATCATACTCATATATGATTTTGACTCGTTCCCCCGACAGTCTCTCTACAATCGCAAACAGCCTTTTAATACTCTCTTTGTCACCGACACGTTCCACGTCCTCAAACACGATCAATACTTTTTTCGGTAATTTTCCTAACTCAGTTTTCAGCCCCGAAAAGATAGACGTTTGGCTAAACTGATTCCCGCAAAAATAATGATAAACAAACCGCCCCCACAGGCTATTTCCTAAAGTCTGCTTGAATGCCAGAGAATAGAAAGAAAAAATATTCTGCGACCGCAAAAGGCCATCTAGTTTATCAATTAAAATGCGATCGAATTCATTATATCCATATGCCAGCGTTTCAATTTTTACAACATAGTACTCAGCTTCATTTTCTCGACAGAAGTAATCAACGACGAAAGATTTACCATTTCCCCACGCAGAATTTACTCCGAGTATATCTGTTTCCTCTATATTCGTCTGTAGCCTCTTTAAATCATCCCAGCGCTCCTCAAATAGTTCCTTATTCCTTTCATTATGCTGAAAACATCTCCAGCACTCAAAAAGTGGGAATGCCAATGCAATTTCTATTGATAACAGAAAAAGCAATAAGAGCTCCAGCTCTGAGTTGTCAGATACAACATAACTTTTGCCCGTCAAGCTACAGTGCATAGCAAATGCAACCGTATTCCCTATGAGTCCAGCGAAAAGATTTTTATAAAAAACATAGTTGTCCTCGCAAGAATAGCAAGTAAGTGACAGCAGCAGAAGTATTGACAGCAGTCAGTGTATGGAAGAAAACTATTGAAAGCAAAAAGACAAATATGCACTTTATCCACCATATCATCTCTCTTTTTGACTCCTTTCTGCATTGTGCTTGTAGACGCCATCGTCATAATACTCTTTCATTGACTTGATTATACTGGTTGCAACTGGTAGGAACTTAATATAATGAGCCAGTTGTCAAGACCACGTTTTGAAATTTTAAGCGCACTGCATAGCAAGCTAATACGATGCGCTTGATTCAGCGGAATTTAACAGGGCAGAGGCTGTTTAGTCTCCCTCACACCCCTAATAACTCACACTGCTGCTTCGCCGAGAGATCACAGCCCATTTGAATCATATTATGGGAGATTTAGGCCTCCCCACCGCTTCAGCAAAAACGCCTCTGAAGGAAATTACGTTCCAGCTTGAGCTGTCCTATGGATGAGCATCTGATCGTTCTTTCTTTTCAGGTTAGCCTCCTTTCTCTCTCCTGCTTTTTCTGTTCAGAACCAGAGTCAAATGCACGATGAGCATTCTGCAAGAATTCCAGCTTCCACTTAAGATCATACTGGCTACCATGAAGTTGGCACAGATGGCATTCTCCTCCTTGTCCCCCGGATAATGGCCAGAATGACCTTGTTTTTAACTCTGCGTTGTACTTTTGAGCATAATAGTAAACTCCCATTTGATCTAATTATGCCACAAGAACGCTCTTAAAATCCAAAGGGTTGGTCTGAGTCTCTGGGAACATTATACATAAAATATATTTTTATAACGCAACAATCATCTTATGATATTTTCTGCCATATGTAGTGGTGAAAATTCACTTTCACTATTTTTATACGCAGTTTTTTCATTAAGAATAGTTTTGGCATTTCGAATTGCATCCTCAATTGCATTCTCATTGTTTTCACACACAATAAATCGATTCATACTTTCAAAATAATCTTTTAATTCTTCCTTATATTCGCCATCCACTATAACAATAATTGGTTTTAGATAATTGGTTAAGTAATAAATTTTCCCCGGAATCTGTGTTCCCCGTAAATTGCAAATACATACCAGCACATCTGCGTTCGACTCAGCCTGATCGGCCTCATTTCGAGTGACCTGACCATGCACTCTGATATTTAAAGTAGGTGTAAGGTGTACATTGGATGTTCCATAAATATCTAATTTTACATGGCAGGGGTGATTCTTTATTGCATCATAAAGTGGAATAATATTTCTTGTTTCTTTTCGATAATCTCCACAATAAACAATGGAAAACTCATCACTAAGCTTTTGTGGACTTTTTTTCTCAAGATCAAAAAAAATAGCCGCTTGATGTGCCCAACTCATTCTAGTTCCAAATTGAGGATACTGCTTCTTTTGCGCTTTAAAAGTAAATGGCGTTGCATAAACAATTTTAGATGCTGATTTTAGAGTTTCCCTTTCTAAATATTTGCATAAACCGTCAAGGATACTTCTATCTCTTGTAATATCCAAATACAACGGATCCCCCCAATACTGGATATATCTACCGTGAAAACTATGCATCTTCAAAAGACGATTCGCTATACAGTGAGTAGATTTGGGGTCTGAAGCTGAAAGAATAATATCATAGGTTTCTAAATCAATATCAACCTTATCTATATTCGGCAAATTCAAAACTCGAATATCAAAAACAAGAATATTTTTTATAAATCGTCTTATCTTTCCCTTCAAAGCGCTAATCCATTTATTCTCATCCCCATTATTTTCGACCACATGCCTTTTCTCTTTATTTAGTTTCTTGTAAAGTGATGTCAAAGGAATTTGATACACACGATTGATGCAATTCCCTAATGCATTCTGCATAGCTAAATCAAATCCTACAGCCTCTTCTTGAGGTTGTAGCGCTAATAAATCAACCTCTGCTCCCAACTCCTTCAGTCCATATAAGATACCCAAATTCTGCATAGTTGAAGAATTATTGTAAAAGAATCCATCCGAATTTATAAATAAAACTTTCACAGATGCCTCCTTGCATTAGCTAAAGTGCTTATTTAAATAAAAACTTTCTAATTTTCAAGAATGCTTTCAAAGAGCGTTTCAGATCACGTGGATCCTTCATCCCCATCCAAAGGCGATGCATAATATAGCTCGGTCGTAAATAATACTTCTTTCTCGCATCATCGCAGAACTTAACCATATAATCACTGCTGATTCCTGGAAGGCTCAATACACAATTAATCGTACCGTCTTCTTTCACATACTCATCATATTTCCCATTGATGTATCCATTGGATTTTGCCCATGCATAAGCTTCCGTTCCAGGGAAAGGAAGCAGTGGATAAAACTGGACTGTATCCGCATTCAATTCAAAAGCCAGTTTCAAGGTTTCCTGCATTGTTTCCTTTGTTTCCCCCTCGTTACCTACCATGTAACAAGCATGAACAAGGAGACCGGCTTTTTTCGCATTTTTTATGTATTCTCGAATCATCTTTTGCGTTGTGCCTTTGTGAATATTTTTCAGTATCTGATCATTACCGCTTTCGATTCCAGGAATAATCAGTCGGCATCCTGCCTTTTTCATGATAGCCATAGTTTCATAGTCTAACCCAACACGTGCATTGCAAAGCCATGTCATGCGCTTAGACAAACCACTATCAATTAAAAGCTGGCAGATTTCACGCACTCGGCGTATATTGCCGGTAAATGTATCATCTTCTATTACGATTTCTTTCACATCAGGAAAATTATCCGCGATATACTTAAATTCTTCTACTACATTTTGCGGAGAACGCAAACGATATTTATGTCCATGGAAAGTCTGCGGATATACACAGAATTTGCAACGCGCCATACACCCACGGCCAGTGAAAATCTGAATTTCCGGATAGAAGGAGGCTCCAAAGAAATAGTCCTTATAGTTCAGATACTCTTTGATAAACTTTGAAGCAAACGGGATTTCGTCCAAATCTTCAATATAAGGCATGTCGGCATTACTCTTTACATTGCCTTCATCATCCCAGTAAGTCAATCCTAAGGTTCTTCTATAGTCATGATGATTTTTTATACTGCTCGCCACACCAAGAACGATATTATCAAATTCATGTCGAGCAATAGCATCAATACTCTTGCTAAGGCGCAATGTTTCTTCCGGTAAAGCTGACGGATGGGTACCAACCAGCAACATAACTGCATCAGGATAGTCTTTTTTTACTCGTTCAATAAATTTCACATCACTATAAAGGGATGGTGTACTGGTTTCGAAAACAAAAAGTTTTGTATCTTTACCATATTTTTGAATAAAATCCAAGGACTGTTCTTCATTTTGAGGGGCTGCTGGAGCATCTAAAAATTCGACTTCAAAACCATTTTTCTGACATAAAGCAGCCGCATAGATAAGCCATAAAGGATAATATAAAGTACCACTCCTAGTTAATGCCGGACTACGGTTTTCTCTTGAAAATTTCCCATATTCAGCTTTAAACGGTGGATTGACAAAAAAGACTTTCATTTGGACTCTCCTTATCCTAATTTTAGTATTTTACATAGTCTGGTCTATTAAAATAGCAGTTATACTTACGAAATAGATACAACAACCCTTTAATATGTTCCCAGTTATGCCTGCTAAATAATTTTTTTCTTGATAAACGCTGCCAAGCATGAACAATCAAAGCATCTTGATAGTAGCATACCCTGTACCCTCTTTTCCAAGCTCGTAAGCAGTATTCTACATCTTCTGGCGCATAAAATATATTCTCGTCTAATAAGCCTATTTTCTCAATAAGTATAGCAGGCATCATCCAGCAAGCACTCATCAAATAGCCTACGTCTGTAATCTCGTGTTCTTTAGGAATCATTTCCATTTGTTCCCCTTTATGTCGTAGAGTGACAAAAGGCATGACCTTAAATAACTTGATCTTAAGCGTAGGAATTCCACGTCCAGAATTCTGAATCTGCCCATCAAGTCCTTTCATCGCCGGCCCCACAATGCCTATTTTCGAATCGCTCTCTAATGTTTGCACTAAACGAGCCATCGCTTTTTCGTTAATTACAGTATCAGAATCAAGGATACATAAGTATTGAGAATTATTATATGCTTTTCTTATCCCCAGATTTCTACTCACCGTGGTTCCTTTATTAGTGGATAAAGGAATCACTTCTAATTCAGCTCTATGAACCTTCACTTGCCAGTTTTCCAATAGTCTCCGTGTTTCATCGGTCGAGCCATTGTCAATAACATAAATTTTTACTTTAAACTGACGAATTTCATCAATAGACGCTAAGCATTGATCAATATAGTTTGCTGAATTCCAAGTCAGTATAATAAATGATATATCGTACTTTGACTGCACCATTTTCCTCCACTCAACGAGATTTGTAAAACAGCCTTGAGATTATAAGCTAAATGTAGCACCTCTTGGGGTACACATTTGCAAGCAAACTTAAGTCTGATTTATTCCATTCAAAATTTCTATAATAAGAAGATTTGAATACTTCATACCTTTAGACTTTAAGATTTTAAGATTTTAGAAAACAATCAATCTGACTAGGAAACACAAGATAGCACGCCTTCATCAATCAAACTATCTACGAATCTGATATCTGGAATCTATGCCGTCTAACATCTTCAAGTCTAAAAGTCTTATATAGTCTCAAAGCCCTCAATACGCCCCTTTATGGCTCAGGACAACCGCAATGGTACGCCAAAGGAGCACGAGATCCAGCCAGACGCTCCAGTTATGCACGTACCAGCTGTCCATCTGTACGCGCTCGGGGTAGTCGATGTCGCTGCGTCCGCTGGTCTGCCACATGCCGGTAATGCCGGGGAGGACGGAGTAGTACTCTTTGATATATTTCCCATACCGCGGGACTTCTTTCTGGATAATGGGGCGGGGCCCGACGAGGCTCATCTCACCTTTGAGGACATTCAGGAGCTGGGGCAGCTCATCGAGGCTGGTCTTTCTAAGGAAGGCACCGCTCTTTGTGATGCGGGGATCATTCTTCAGTTTGAATTCTCTATCCCATTCTTCTTTCGCTGCCGGATCTGTCGCGAGGAGGTGGTCTAAGACTTCCTGTGAATTCGTACACATGGAGCGGAATTTGTAGCAGTTGAATTCTTTCCCGTCTTTGCCGACACGGCGATGCTTGAAGATGACCGGTCCCGGAGAGTCGTGATAAACCCAGATGGCAATGGCCAGAAGGATGGGTGATATGAGGATGCCGCCACAGATGGTGGCGGCGAGGTCGAAGAGACGCTTGGCGATCTGGTTCGATGTCCGGGCGAGGTTGTTCCGGATCTGGAGCACCATGATCTTCGCATCGAAGAAGGACTCTGCGGTCACATTCGACATGGGGACGGCGACGAGGTTCGGCACGACGCCTACATTCCTCACGAGGGTCTGTGCCTGATAGATGAGGGAAGCGAGCTGTGTCTGCGGGATGCCGGGAGCGGCGATGATGACATACTGGACGCCGGTATCACGAATGACGCGCTCCATGTCACCAAATCCGCCAAGGATGGTGCAGGACTTGTCGTAGGGCTCATGGTCTTCGAGGAATCCGACGATGCGGTAGCGCATGCCGGTATCATTCTGTATCTGGCGTGCCATGACTTCGCCGGTCTTTCCTGCCCCGATGATGAGGATGGGGATCTGGAAGGCTTTCGATCTCTTCATCCCTTTCGCCAGAATGACACGGAAGAGGCAGAGCAGGGCGAAGGAGATCGCGGTATAGAGGATGACGTAGAAACGGGATACGTCCCCTGCCACCTGCGCAAGGAACATGAGGATGATGGAGAAGACGGTGCCGCCAAGGGAAGCCCGGAACAATTTTTTCATCATCTGGTAGATGAGCATGCGCTTCCCATAGAGTCCCTCATAGAGGATGAAGGCCATGTAGACCAGCGGTACCCAGAAATACTGGTAGATGGGGGCGATATGATAGGTGGTGTGGGTGATCAGGAGGTTTCGAATGGCAAGGGAGAGTATCCCTGCCAGGACGAGGGCGATGTAGTCGCCGATGAGGTAGAAAAATGCGGCGCCGGATGCGCAGGAAATGGAATGGTGGTGTTTAGGGTTGTTCATGTGGTGGTATTCTTTCTTGTATATGAGACTTGGAGACGTTAGACTTCGAGACTTTAGACCCGAAGACTGCGAGACTGAAAAAATCACCCTGCTATCTGATGTCTTCAAGTCTTTTAGTCTCCTAGCCTCCTAGCCTAAAAAGGGGGCGAGGCATTGTTACCCCCCCCGAAAATTTTTTCGCTTACGATACTTCCGTAGAAATCACTCGGTTTCTACTTTTTTTCTTTGCCATTTTTACGTTCACATTATATCATATTTCGTTATAAAACGCGAAAAAAATCGCCAGCCTGCATATATTTGTCAATGAAAGGCGTAGAAAAGTCAGACTTCTGCCCTCTGATGTCTAATGTCTCACGTCTAACGTCTCTCAGCCTCCTAGTCTCTTAGTCTCTTAGTCCCTCTGCTTGCTAAAAATCTGATTTCTTTCTATAATAAGTACAGAAAATGGTACAAGAAAGGATGGGATTGACATGATTGCCATGAATTACTCCACGCTCCGCAGCCATATGAAATATGCTTTCGATGCTTGCTGCAATGATATGGAAACGCTTATCGTCACACGCAAGGACAACCGGAATGTGGTCGTACTGTCAGAGGAGTCGTATAACAATCTGATGGAAAACTTGTATGTGCGGGCTTCGAAGAAAAACTACGACAGGCTTCTCACCAGTATCGCACAAGCCAAGGCGGGGCAGTGTAAAAAGAGAGACTTGATCGAAGATGAATAAAGCATTCACGGATATTGGCTGGGAAGACTACCTGTACTGGCAGACGGAGGACCGGAAGACGCTGCGTAAAATCAATACGCTTTTGAAAGATATCGAGAGAAATGGTAATGAGGGCATCGGAAAGCCCGAACCGCTGACAGGGGATTTATCTGGTTTCTGGAGCCGCCGGATCAATCAAAAGGACCGGTTAATCTATGCTTTGGAAATGGATCAGATCATCATCATTGCCTGCCGGTATCATTATGATGATACCTAAAAAGAGCATGCTGCATTTAGTCGGCATGCTCTTTTTAGATATGTGGGACTTAAAGACTTGGAGACGTTAGACTTCAGACCTTAGACTTTAGGCTTCAGACTTCTGACGTCTGATCTCTGATCTCTGATGTCTAACGTCTTTCAGTCTCCTAGTATTGCGTATTTCGATTAAGAGGACTTTCAATCGAAATACAAATGTAGTCAGAATTAGCATCGTAGCGACTTGCTTCCCTCTTCGGGGGAAGTGCCGAAAGCAATATGTGCAAGCGAACTGGATTTTTAGGAGCGTAGAACAATGTTTGGATATACCGTAGTGCTACCCCCTCAGCCCTCCGGGCAGCTCCCCCGATGGGGAGCCAAGACATTCCGCCATTTCTCACTAAGTCCAAAAGTTAACAAATCGCTATACTAGTCTCCTAGCCTCTCACCGGAATATCTTGGAAAGCTCATCATCCGTCATATTTCCTATCCAGCTTTCGCCGACGGAGACGGTCATGTCGGCGAGGGATCTTTTCTTTTGGATGATCTCATTGATCTTTTCTTCGAAGGTGTTCTTGGTGATGAAACGGTGGACGAGGACGTTGTTCTTTTGTCCGATGCGGTAGGCGCGGTCTGTCGCCTGAGACTCTACGGCGGGATTCCACCAAAGGTCGTAGTGTATGACATGGGAGGCGGCGGTGAGGTTGAGGCCGGTGCCGGCGGCTTTCAGGGAGAGGATGAAGAATCTCGCCTTCGGGTCTGTCTGGAAGCGGTCCACCATGTCTTTTCTCTCCCGGAGGGAGCAGCCGCCGTGGAGGAACATCGGACGTTCTCCCAGCCTGCTCTCGAGGATATCTGCCAGCTTGTCGCCCATGCTCTTGAACTGGGTGAAGATCAGGGCCTTTTCACGGCTGGCCTGGATGCTTTCTGCGAGATCGAGGAGGCGCTCGGCTTTGCCGGAGAGGGCGGGATCCCAGTTGTCCTCTTTGGTGAAGAGGGCGGGATGGTTGCAGATCTCCTTCAGGGCAAGGATCATCTGCAGGACGAGGCCCTGGCGCTTGAAGAGGGAGGCTTTGTCTCCCTCCTTCTGCTCGCTGATGACGCGGAGGCTTTCTTCGACGGTCTGGTGATACAGAGCGGCCTGCGCGGGGGTGAGGAGGGTGTACTCGTCCTGCTCGAGCTTATCCGGAAGGTCGCTGATGATGGTCTTGTCTGTCTTGAGACGGCGCAGGAGCATGGGCGCGGTGATGCTTTTGAAGCGTTCGGCTGCTTTTCTGTCCTGCTCGTACTGGATGGGATTCGCATAGCGCATCTGGAAGGTCTTCGCACTGCCGAGGTAGCCTTTGTTTGTAAATTCCATGATAGACCAGAATTCTTTGAGGCTGTTCTCGACGGGGGTACCGGAGATGGCGATGCGGATGGGGGCTTTCATGCTGCGGACGGCGCGGCTCTGGGCGGTGTCTGGGTTCTTGATGTTCTGCGCTTCGTCGATGATGAAGACTTCCCATTTCTTCTTTTTGAGAAGCTCCTGGTCGCTTCGAAGGAGTCCATAGGTGGTAAGAAGGATGTCCCCATGGAAATCAGCGAGGTCGCGCTTGGCGCCGTAGTAGAGGAAAACGGTGAGGAGAGGTGCGAAGCGGGCGATCTCTTCCTGCCAATTGGAGAGAAGACTCGTCGGCACGACGATGAGCGCTTTCTTCTTGGCAAGGCGCCCCTCTTCGCGGAGCTTTTCGAGGAAGGTGATGACCTGAAGGGTCTTCCCAAGGCCCATGTCGTCGGCGAGGATGCTGCCGAAGCCGAGGCGGCTGTTGTTGTAAAGCCACGCATAGCCGCGCTTCTGGTAGGGGCGAAGTGTCGCACATACATTTTCCGGCAGCGCGACGGGTTCGCCCTCTTTCATGGAGGAGAGCAGTCGCTTCACCTCGCTCGTCATGGAAATCTCCGTGCCTTCATAGCTGCCCTCGAGGGCGATGCGGAGGAGCTCTTCTCTCTTAAGGGAGAGAGGATGCTGCCACATTTTTTCGAGCTTTTTCAGGTCTGCTTCGGTCACGTAGAGGTATTGTCCCTTGAATGCGATGAGAGAGCCTGCTTTGACGGATAGTTTTTCAAAATCTTCCGGGGACATCCGCTCGTCTCCAAGGGCGATCTGCCAGTCGAAGTCGAGCATGTCTTCCAAAGAGAGGAGAGACGGTGCATGCGCCGCTCCCTCTTCTTTCTTTTTGAGGCGGAGTGTCTTCTTCGGACGGATGAGGTGCTGCAAGGACTTCGGCAGGATGACACGCGCGCCCAGAAGACGCATGGCCGGGATGGCTTCCAAAAGGAAGGGGGCAAAGGTTTCCGCCGTGAAGGAGATCGGTGTCCTTCCTTCGCTGTCCATGTAGTCTTCCATGCCGGTCACGAGGGAAGAAAGCAAGTCCATATCCTTTAAGATCTGGTAGCGGCAGACATCATAGTCATCCTTCGTGAAAACGTCCGCGAGCGGCACTGCGTCCCCTTCGCTGTCCTCACTGTCTACGACAGAGAGGTCCAGGCGGAAGGCTTTTGTTTTCGGATCATCTGACACAAGAAGCACAGGCTGCCAGCGGGCGGCGCTCAGGTGGAAATAGGATAGCCAGGACGCGATGCCGTCAGCCTCGAGGTGCGGCCTTCCTTCCCGCGCCATCAGGGGTTCCCCCATGAAGAAAAGATCATAGATGGGATCGTCTGCGAAATTTTTCTTCGCCATGTTCTGCATCAAGTGCGTGAGGAAAAGTGAAAGTGCGGCCTCGGCAGGCTCTCTGGCAAAGCATCTCTTCTCTCTGTATCGCGCGATTTCTACCATGGAAGGGGTCACCCATTTCGAGAGAATCCCCATGGCTTCCGC
>OMFM01000117.1_pt1 | contig 42203 bp, 37 predicted proteins | sample 1645661 | NCBI WGS metagenome assembly OMFM01 (sample SAMEA103958128, study PRJEB25191) | human gut metagenome | reverse complement strand
GCACATTGCGGCGTATAAGGCAGATGTCACAAGCGACCGCCGCAGGCGGCTTGCAAAGCGTGTTTCCCGTAGTTTGCGGGCAGCAACGACAGTTAGAAGGAGAAAACAGTGAGCAGATTACATGAATTTGAAGAAGTGATAGGATATCATTTCAACAATCAGGGATTATTAAGACAGGCATTAACCCATAGTTCCTATGCCAATGAAAGACATATGAAGAAGCACTCAGATAATGAACGGCTGGAATTCTTAGGCGATGCAGTGCTTGAGGTTACATCCAGTGAATTCTTATACCAGAAGTATCCGGATTATTCGGAAGGTGAACTGACCAAGCTCCGGGCAAGCCTTGTGTGTGAGCCGACACTGGCATTTTGTACCAGAGCAATTGATTTGGGAAAATATCTGTATCTGGGAAAAGGAGAGGATTTAACAGGAGGAAGAAATCGGAAATCCATTCTTTCGGATGCATTGGAAGCAGTAATAGGAGCAATTTTTCTGGATGGTGGTTTTGCTAATGCAAAAGAGTTTGTGTTAAAATACATTCTGACAGACATTGAGCACAAACAGCTCTTTTATGATAGCAAGACTATCCTGCAGGAGATAGTACAGGCAGGATATAATGAAGAACTGAATTATCAGTTGATTCGGGAAGAAGGACCGGATCATGATAAGCGGTTTGTGGTAGAAGCCAGAATCGGAGTAAAGTCCATTGGAGAGGGAATGGGACATACAAAGAAAGCAGCAGAACAGGAAGCTGCATATCAGGCGCTGCTTAAGCTGAAACAGCAGGAGAATAAGCGCTCTTAATCGGAGGAAGTTATGTATCTCAAAAGTATTGAAATTCACGGTTTTAAATCATTTGCAAATAAAATTGTATTTGATTTTCACAACGGAATCACAGGCATTGTGGGGCCAAACGGTAGTGGAAAAAGTAATGTTGCGGACGCAGTGCGCTGGGTATTGGGAGAACAGAGTGCCAAGCAGCTACGTGGCGCAAGCATGCAGGATGTTATTTTTGCGGGAACAGAGAATCGTAAGCCATTAAGTTATGCATATGTTGCGATTACATTAGACAATGCAGACCATCAGCTTGCGGTAGATTATTCAGAAGTAACGGTAGCCCGAAGAGTATACCGTTCCGGAGAAAGTGAATATCTTATCAATGGCAATCCATGCCGTCTGAAGGATGTAAGCGAGCTTTTTTATGATACCGGTATCGGTAAAGAAGGTTATTCTATTATCGGACAGGGTCAGATTGAGCGAATCTTAAGCGGTAAGCCGGAGGAAAGAAGAGAACTTTTCGATGAAGCGGCAGGAATTGTAAAATATAAGAGAAGAAAAGTAACCGCCCAGAAGAAATTAGAAAGTGAGCGGGAGAACCTGGTACGTGTCAATGACATTTTGACAGAGTTGGAGCGTCAGGTAGGACCGTTGGAGAAACAGTCAGAGACCGCAAGAATCTATCTTAAGAAAAAGGAAGAGTTAAAGACCTTGGATGTTAACATGTTCCTTTTAGAGATGGAGCGGATTGAGACCCAGACCAAAGAAGTAGAAGAAAAGTTTAAAATTGCAGATACCCAGTTAAAAGAAGACAACGAGGCATACGAGAATATCAAAGCGGAGTATGAGAAAAAAGAGCAGGACATGGAAGAAATGGATGCGAAAATCACAGAAATCCGAGAAGAACTCAGCAATACCAATGTCATGAAGGGAAAACTGGAAGGTCAGATTAATGTATTAAATGAGCAGATTAAGGCTGCACAGATGACAGATGACAGCTTAAAAGCACGTTTGGAGCAGTTAGAAAGTGACCGGAAAGAAAGAAAAGAACAGCAGGAGCATTATCTTGCACAGAAGCAGGAAATTGACAGCCAGGTAGCAGAGATTGAAGCACGCAAGCAGGCAGCTTCTGATGAGTTAGAAAAGATTCAGAAGGAAATTGCCCGCTGTACACAGGGCATCGAAGAAGGCAAGAATGAGATTATTGAGATTCTGAATAATAAAGCTTCCACAAAAGCAAAATTACAGAAATTCGATACCATGGCAGAGCAGGTAAATATCCGCAAAGCCCAGTTGAATCAGCGTCTCTTAAAGCGTAAAAGCGAAGAAGCAGATTTGCAGAGTGTATTGTCAGAATATCAGGACAAATTAGCAGAAGTAAGTCGTGAGATTGAAGCATTAAAGGCAAAAGAAAAAGAGACCGCAGACTTAATTCAAAGCTGGCGTAAGAAAACAGCAGAGAACCGGAGTGCCTTAGAAAAAGCAACTATTGATTATAATAAGGGAGAATCCCGTCTTGAGACTTTAAAAAATATTGCAGAGCGTTATGAAGGCTATGGAAACAGTATCCGTAAGGTAATGGAGCAGAAGGATAAGGAAGGCGGAATCCTCGGCGTTGTGGCAGACCTCATTCAGGTGGACAAGAAGTATGAGACAGCCATTGAAGTTGCACTCAGTGGAAATATCCAGAACATTGTTACGAAAGACGAGCAGACAGCAAAGAAAATGATTGCTTATCTGAAACAGAATCGTCTGGGACGTGCCACATTCCTGCCGTTGACCAGTGTTACCGGTAAGGATAACAGCAAGCAGGATGTATTCTTAAAAGAAGAAGGCGTAATCGGAAAGGCAGATACGCTGGTAAAACATGATGCAAAATTTGACGGTGTAATGTCCTATCTTCTTGGAAGAGTTTTTGTTATGGACTCCATTGACCATGCGTTGGCACTGGCGAAGAAGAGCCATTATTCTTTACATATGGTAACCTTGGAGGGTGAGTATTTAAGCCCGGGTGGTTCCATTGCCGGTGGTGCCTTTAAGAATACCGGTAATCTTCTGGGAAGAAAACGCGAAATTGACGATTTGACGAAGAGACTGGAAGAACTGAAGAAAACCATTGCATCCTGCAAGGAGCGGAGTGAAGAAATCCGCACTGCACAGGAACTTGCCATGCAGGATATGGAAAAGGTACGAACTGATTTACAGGAACAGTATTTACAGCAGAATACAGCCAGGATGAATGTAGACCGTACCTTGCAGCAGAAGAATGAAAGCGAGAGCGTATTTGAAGGCTTAAAGAATGAGAGCCAGGATATTGAAGAACAGTTGACGGATATTAAGAAGGGCAAGGAACGTACGGAAGAGGAAATCAAAGAAGCAGAAGTACGGGAAGAAGAAATCAAAGCCCAGGCAGAGCAGTTCCAGGTAATTTTAGAAGAACAGATGAAACTGGAAGAGGCTGCAACTGAAGCTGTTTCCAAGGTGCAGTTAGAGGAAGCCGGATTCACACAGAAACAGGAATTCATACAGGAAAACTTAGAACGTGTGGAAGAAGAATTAGAGCGTGTATACAAGAATCAGGAGTCTTTGAAGAATCAGTCAGCAGAATCCAAAGAAGATGCAAAACGTCATGAGGCAGACATTGAAGCCATCCGAAAGACCATTCTTGCATCCGATGAAAATTATGCGGCATTGAATCAGAAGCTTTCTGAGAGCATTGCTGCAAAAGAACAGATGTCAGCAGAGTATAAGGGATTCTTTGAACGAAGAGAAGAGATTTCCAAGCGGATTGCAAATCTTGACAAAGAGATTTTCCGACTGAACAGCCAGAGAGAGAAGTTAGAAGAGGCAGGTGAATACCAGACCAATTATATGTGGGAGGAATATGAGCTGACTCCGCATAACGCATTGCTGCTTCGCAATGAAAAATATCAGGATTTGCCGGAACTTAAGAAACAGATTTACGGTATCAAGGATGATATCCGAAAATTGGGTGATGTCAATGTCAATGCCATTGAAGAATATAAAGAAATCAGTGAACGTTATACGTTTTTAAAGACGCAGCATGATGATTTAGTAGAAGCAGAGCAGACGCTGGTGGGTATCATTGAAGATCTGGATACCGGAATGCGCAAGCAGTTTACCGAGAAGTTTGCGGAAATCCAGCATGAATTTGACAAGGCATTTAAGGACCTCTTTGGTGGTGGTAAAGGAACCTTAGAGTTAGTCGAGGATGAGGACATCTTAGAGTGCGGCATCCGTATTATTGCGCAGCCACCTGGAAAGAAGCTGCAGAACATGATGCAGTTGTCCGGTGGAGAGAAATCGTTGACAGCCATTGCACTGTTATTTGCAATTCAGAACTTAAAGCCATCCCCATTCTGTCTTTTAGACGAGATTGAGGCAGCGTTAGATGATTCTAACGTAGGACGTTTTGCAAAATATCTGCATAAATTAACGAAGAATACGCAGTTTATTATCATTACGCACCGAAGAGGAACCATGGCAGCAGCCGACCGCCTGTACGGAATTACCATGCAGGAGAAGGGTGTATCCACACTGGTAAGTGTAAATCTGATTGAAGAAGATTTAGATAAATAAGAGAAATGAACAGAGAAAGAAGTGACAAGATGGAAGAAGAAAAGAAAGAGAAAAAAGGCTTTTTTGCCCGCCTTGTATCAGGATTAACCAAGACAAGAGATAACATTGTATCCGGTATTGATTCTGTATTTCATGGATTTTCACATATTGATGATGATTTCTATGAAGAAATCGAAGAGATTCTGATTATGGGAGACCTTGGTGTACATGCCACAGAGGCAATTTTGGACAAGTTAAAGGAACGTGTCAAAGAAGAAAAAATCAAAGAGCCGGCAGACTGTAAAGAGCTTCTGATTCAGAGTATCAAAGAGCAGATGGATGTAGGCGAGACTGCATACCGCTTCGAGGAAGAAAAATCTGTCGTTTTAGTCATTGGTGTAAACGGAGTCGGAAAGACAACCTCTGTTGGCAAGCTGGCAGGTAAATTAAAGAGTCAGGGTAAACGCGTGGTTTTAGCAGCGGCAGATACCTTCCGTGCAGCGGCAGGAGACCAGTTAAAGGAATGGGCGAACCGTGCCGGAGTAGATATGATTGGCGGTCAGGAGGGTGCTGACCCGGGCTCTGTGGTATACGATGCAGTAGCAGCTGCGAAAGCAAGAAAGGCAGATGTCCTTTTGTGCGATACTGCCGGACGGCTTCATAACAAGAAAAACCTGATGGAAGAGCTTCGCAAAATCAACCGTATTCTGGAAAAAGAGTATCCTGATGCATACCGCGAGACCTTGGTAGTATTGGATGCTACAACCGGACAGAATGCACTGGCACAGGCAAGACAGTTTGCAGAGGTGGCAGACATTACCGGAATTATTTTAACGAAAATGGACGGAACCGCAAAAGGTGGTATCGCAGTCGCCATTCAGTCAGAGCTTGGCATTCCTGTAAAATATATCGGTGTCGGTGAAACCATAGATGATTTACAGAAATTTGATTCCGGGCAGTTTGTAAATGCATTGTTTGATGTAAAGGAAGATTCGGGAGAAGAAGGAGAGACAGAATGTTAACATTAGATAAATTTGAAGAAGCAAGTGAAAAAGTAAAAGAAGTAACTTTGGAGACCAAATTAATTTACAGCAATTATTTGAGTGAGCAGACCGGTAACAAAGTATATCTGAAACCAGAAAATATGCAGTTTACCGGAGCATATAAGGTACGTGGAGCCTATTATAAAATCAGCACTTTATCCGAAGAAGAAAGAGAGAGGGGACTGATTACCGCTTCCGCAGGAAACCATGCCCAGGGTGTTGCCTATGCAGCAAAATGCTATGGTTGTAAAGCAACCATCGTTATGCCAACCACAACACCACTGATTAAAGTAAACCGTACCAAGAGCTATGGTGCTGATGTAGTACTTTATGGAGATGTTTATGATGAAGCATGTGCACATGCTTATGAACTGGCTGAGAAGCATGGATATACCTTTATCCATCCTTTTGATGATTTGACGGTTGCAACCGGTCAGGGAACCATTGCCATGGAAATCTTTAAAGAACTTCCGCTGGTTGAGTATATTTTAGTTCCAATCGGAGGAGGCGGACTGGCAACCGGTGTTTCCACTCTTGCCAAATTACTGAATCCAAAGATTAAAGTGATTGGTGTAGAACCGGCTGGAGCAAATTGTATGCAGGCTTCCTTTAAGGCGGGTAAGGTTACAACACTTCCGGCAGTAAATACCATTGCAGATGGTACCGCAGTAAAGACTCCGGGAGAAAAAATCTTCCCATATATTCAGAAGAACTTAGACGATATCATCACCGTAAGTGATGATGAGCTGGTCGTATCTTTCCTTGATATGGTAGAAAACCATAAGATGGTGGTAGAGAACTCCGGTTTACTTACCGTTGCCGCATTAAAGCATCTGAATGTGAAAGACAAACGGGTCGTATCCATCTTGAGCGGTGGAAACATGGATGTCATTACCATGTCTTCCGTTGTTCAGCAGGGACTTATTTTCCGTGACAGAATCTTTACTGTATCTGTACTGCTTCCGGATAAGCCGGGTGAGCTTTGTAAAGTGTCCGGAATCATCGCAAGAGAGCAGGGAAATGTTATCAAGCTGGAGCATAACCAGTTTGTAACAACCAACCGTACCGCGGCAGTTGAACTTCGCATTACATTAGAGTGCTTTGGACCGGAGCATAAACAGCAGATTATCAATGCTTTGGAAAAAGAAGGCTATAAACCAAAACAGGTTCGTACCAGCCTGTAAGGGACGTTTATTGGAAAAGGATATTTTTCAATTTCTTTGCAGACAGAAGAAAAAAGTATAGTTTGTAATAAAATAGAAAAAGCCGCATTGGAGAGGAAGAAAAACTTCAGCTCTGATGCGGCTTTTGGAATGGTAGATTATAATTTCTCCGGCGTAAATACACCGATATCATTTCCGGTTCCGCTAAGAGGCATCTGATAACAGGCAGAGTCATTGCCGTATTCATAGAAGTAAAGGTACTGTGAGGTGGTATGTAATGCGGTATAATTACCGGATATCAGTAATTCCTCATTGCTTCCGTCGGTGAGACAGCGGTAGATACCGGCACCCGCTCCATTTTTCTGATAATAGATATAATCCCCGGTGACGTTGTAGCAGTCAATTCTGGATGGGATGATAAGGTTGGCAGCACCGCTGCTTAAGGAATAAGTGCTTAGTCCATAATCGTTGTCACCATCCATATAATAAGCCGTGTCATTGATTACAGTCGGTTCATAACAGGTGCAGCTATAGAGTGTAGCAACAGAGTTGTCGGCAGTATCAAGCTGCAGGAGAGAGTGGGAATCGTTTTCGCCATTAAAGTACATATACTGTCCATTAGAGGAGCAGGTCTTATAAGGAAACTTAGAAACCTGTTCTTTTTTTGTGCCGTCGATTTTTATCCGATACAGGGTAGAAGCCGTTTCTTTGTCATAGTGGATGTAGTAAATATAATTTCCGTACAGTCCGGCATAAAGACTTGGGTCGTCATCTAAAATGGTAACCCTGCCTCCATCACGGTTGATACGGCATAAGCTGTTAGTCCCAAAATTCAGAAAAGAGAAATTAGTATCCTCACTCTTGTTGTTTCGGACATAGTAAACATAGTGATCATCTGCATTGATATAAGAGACGGTATCATCGGAAAGCTTCTTCATATCAGAACCATCAGGATTCATGGAATAGAGTCGGTGGTTGTCGGAAGGATTACTGAAGAAAACAGTGCCGTTGCTTTCACAGAAAAGTCCGCCATTATAAAGATTACCGGCAGAATTTCCATTGACGTAACCGGAATTCATTTTTGTGCGGTTGAGAAAGTGAATCAGACAAAACACTGTAATCAGAATAAGGATAATTGCAATCGTGATAAAGAGCTGTTTTTTTCGTTTGTTTTTCATAAGAATCCTCCTTTGATGTCATATGTAATCAGACGATTGTGAAATTTGGAAATATGACAGGAGCGTGTTTTTCTTTCCTATAACATTTCCAAATTCCACAATTCTTACGATAAAATTATAACTTTCTTTCGGGAAACTTGCAACCGAAATGGGAATGGTATATGATAGAAAAAAATAATAAGGTGAAAGATAACAATGAAAGATTTAAAAGAGATAAGAGCAGAAATTGACAGCGTGGACAAAGAGCTGGTGTCACTGTATGAAAAACGTATGGCACTGACTGAACAGGTGGCAGATTATAAGCTTTCTACCGGGAAAAAAGTCTTTGATAAGGCAAGGGAAGAAGAAAAGTTAGAAAAGGTAACTTCCATGGTAGATGACCCGTTTTTAAAGCGTGGAACAAGAGAGCTTTTTGAACATCTGATGAGCATGAGCAGAAAAAGGCAGTATCAGAAGCTGGCAGAAAAAGGCATTATGGAGCCGATACCATTTGAAGAGGTAGCGGCACTTCCGGATAAAAATATAAGAATCGTATATCAGGGAGAAGAGGGCGCATACAGCCAGATGGCAATGCAGCAGTTTTTCCATGATACCACAAACAGTTATCATGTGCAGACCTGGCGGGATGCCATGGAAGCAATCGCAAAAGGAGAAGCAGATTATGCAGTGCTTCCGATTGAGAATTCTTCTGCCGGAATTGTGTCAGAAAATTATGATTTGCTGGTAGAATATGATAATTGTATCGTGGGAGAACAGATTATTCCAATAGACCACTGCCTGCTCGGAACGAAAGGCTCAAAGCTATCTGATATTGAACAGGTATATTCCCATCCGCAGGCACTGATGCAGTGTGGCAGATATTTGGACGAGCATCGGAACTGGGAAAAACACAGCTTTAAGAATACTGCCATGGCAGCAAAAAAAGTAAAAGAAGATGGTCTCCTAAGACAGGCAGCCATTGCCAGCCGTCTTACTGCCGATATTTACAGGCTTGATATATTGGACGAGCATATCCAGGATAACAGCAATAACTGTACAAAGTTTGTCATTGTAACCGGCCGTAAGATATTCTTAAAGAATGCCGGAAAAATCAGTATCTGCTTTGAAATTCCGCATGAAAGTGGCTCTCTTTATCATATGTTATCCCATTTTATTTTTAATGATTTGAACATGAATAAGATAGAATCAAGACCATTGGGAGAGCGGAACTGGGAATATCGTTTCTTTATTGACTTTGAAGGAAATTTAAATGAGAGTGCAGTAAAGAATGCATTGCATGGAATCAAAGAAGAAGCTGAAAACTTTAAAATTCTTGGAAATTATTAGAAAGACAGGTAAGACATTAAGATGAAACATTCAGGAGAATTAATTTTATATAAGAACTTTGAAAATGGAGAATTATTTTATAATTTTACATGGATTTTGGAAAACTATGATAGTGAATTTTACAATCGGTCTGATATAGTAGAATTGTATTATAGATGTTTGAACCAACTGATTGAACTGGCAGTGAGCCACGGTTTTGAAGGAAATCTGTGGCACTGTTTTCTTGCGTTTATTATGGTAAATAATGAAAATGCCTACAGTACCGCCTGCGAAATGAAAGGAGCAGTAAACGGAAGTATCAATGCGATTGCAGCCCATGATTTTGCTATTTTAAAAGAAATGTTTGATTATAACTTAAATGAAGTGGCAAAGACTCTGGAAATTGATGATATGGATGTGCTTCAGAATTTCAAGGGACCGGATGATAATGGAAGCGTATTTAACAAACGTATCCGTGACTGCATCTGTGAACTGGCTGTAGAACTGGCAGGAGCAAAGGATACCAATGCATTTCAGGACAGCGTAACCGGATTCTATGCAAGATTTGGTGTAGGAAATCTAGGCTTACATAAGGCATTCCGTATCCAGAATACCAACGGTGTTGTAGAACTGGCACCGATTACCAGAATCGCTCATGTGAAACTCGATGACCTGGTAGGCTATGAAATTGCCAAGAAGAAGCTGGTAGATAATACAGAAGCTTTTGTAAAGGGAAAGAGTGCCAATAACTGTCTGTTGTTTGGTGATGCAGGTACCGGTAAATCAACCAGCATAAAGGCAATTGCTAATCAGTATTATGAGCAGGGACTTCGCCTGATTGAAGTTTATAAGCATCAGTTTAAAGATTTGAACACGGTTATTTCCATGATAAAGAACCGTAATTATAAATTTATTATATATATGGATGATTTATCTTTTGAGGAATTTGAAATTGAATACAAATATTTGAAAGCTGTAATTGAAGGTGGGCTGGAGAAGAAACCGGACAATGTGCTGATTTATGCAACCTCAAACCGCAGACATCTGATTCGTGAGAACTTTTCAGATAAAGAGGAAGTGCGTGAGGATATGCATACTTCTGATACCGTACAGGAAAAACTTTCACTGGTATATCGTTTTGGTGTATCTATTTACTTTGGAGCACCGACCAAGAAAGAATTCCAGCAGATTGTAGTAGAACTGGCAGAAAAGCAGGGAGTACATCTTCCGGCAGAAGAGCTTTTAGCAGAAGCCAACAAATGGGAGTTAAGTCATGGTGGACTTTCCGGAAGAACCGCACAGCAGTTTATCAATTATATGTTAGGACAGGAAGTGTAACAGAAGATTTACACAGGAGGAGGAGCACGGATGAAGACTTTTGCAGCAATTTATATCGGGTCTTATGAAATCAGCATGAAAGTGTTTGAGCTTTCCATTAAGAGAGGAATCCGGGAAATTGACCATGTCCGCCATAGAATAGAATTGGGAAGGGATGTTTATTCCCAGGGATATGTTGGATATGAAACAGCGGATGAATTGTGTCAGGTGCTGAAAGAATTCGTGGGGATTATGGAGATGTATCGGACGGATGAGTATGAAGCATATTCAGGTCTTGTCATCCGGGATGCACAGAACGAAGCATTTATTTTAGACCAGATACGGATTCGAACCGGACTTAATGTGAAAGTGCTGAGCAATTCGGAACATCGTTTTATCAGTTATAAGACGGTGGCATCCCAGAAGAATTTTGAGGATATGACCAGTCAGAATGCAGCAGTAGTTGATGTAGGTGGTGGCAGTATGCAGATAACACTTTTTGTAAAAGGAAAGGTAGTTACCACACAGCATCTTCTGATTGGAATTATGCGTGTGCAGGAGAAACTCTTTGACCTTGGCATGCAAAGCGGTAATTATGAGCAGCAGATTCAGGAAGTTGTAGATAAGGAGTTAGAGGTCTTTAAAGCTCTTTATCTGCCAAAGGATGGCATCCGTTATGTCATTTTTATGGGAGATTATATTTCTGCATTTATGCCGAAAATCAGTAAAGAAAATGGCAAATGTATGGTAGATGCGGACAAGTTCTATCGTTATACGGAGAAGCTGAGAGCAAAGAATACAGGACAGATTGCAAGAGAATTAGGAATCACCAACGAGAGTGATACATTGCTGATTCCGGCACTGGTTATCTATCGTCAGTTAGTTGCCACATTAAATGCCCAGAATGTAGTAGTTCCGGGTGTGAATGTAAATGATGGTATAGCATATGATTATGCGCAGCGGCATAATATGGTGAAAGCAACACATGATTTTGAAGAAGATGTAATATCTGCGGCGGAATGTATGTCCAAAAGATATTTCGGCTATCAGCCACATCTTGAAGCATTAGAGCAGATGGCAGTCCAGATATTTGATGCCATGAAGAAGATTCATGGATTGGGAAACAGAGAGCGGCTGATGCTAAGGACAGCAGCCATTCTCCATGACTGTGGTAAATTTGTCAGTCTGGTTAATGGACCGCAGTGCTCCTATGACATTATTATTTCTTCAGAAATTATTGGATTGACTCATCTGGAGCGTGAAATTGTGGCGTCTACGGTACTTTATAATACATTACCGATAGACAGCTATGACAGACTGGCAGATAAGATGGATCATGACAGTTATCTTACCGTAGCCAAGCTTGCAGCTATCCTTAAGGTGGCAAATGCCATGGATAGAAGCCACAAGCAGAAATTTAAGAATGTAAAGACATCTGTTTCCGGAAGAAATCTGATTATTACCATAGAGACGGAAGATGATGTGACCTTGGAAAAGGGACTGTTTGAGTCCAAGGCGTCCTTCTTTGAAGAAGTATTCAGTATGAAACCGGTGATTAAAGTGAAAAAGGTCTATAGTTAGGAGAGTATGCGAATGGAAAAATTAAAAGAATATACGAATCCGGAATATTATGAAAACCGTGAGTTGAGCTGGATTAAATTTAATGGCAGAGTATTGAATGAAGCAAGAGACAAATCCATTCCGCTGCTGGAGCGGTTAAAATTTGTCAGCATTACTTCTTCAAATCTGGACGAATTTTTCATGGTACGTGTGGCTTCTTTAAAGGATATGGTACATGCGGGCTATAAGAAAACAGATATTGCCGGTATGACAGCGTCTGAACAGTTAGCAGCCATTAATCATGATACCAGGGAACTGGTAGAACTGCAGTATTCTACTTATAACCGTTCCCTGATTCCACTATTGAATGCAAGAGGAATCTATATTGTAGATGCCTATGAAGATTTGGAGGATTTTCAGGCAGAATATGTAGACCGTTATTTTGAAGAAAATATATATCCGGTACTGACACCGATGGCAGTGGATGCATCCAGACCATTTCCGTTGATTCGCAATAAGACATTAAACATTGTAGCTTTACTGGAAGAAAATCCGAAGAAGGATGACCTCCTTGGCAAAGCAGAAGAGAAGAAGCTAAAGGCAGAGGGTAAAAAGGGAGGAACCATTTATGAATATGCAACCGTTCAGGTGCCATCTGTATTACCAAGGCTGATTCCGATTCCATCCGTAAAGGAAGGCGAGAAATCCTTTATCCTGTTGGAGCAGATTATTGAGAAGAATATTTCCAAATTGTTCTTAGGTCATAAAGTGGTCTGTGCTTATCCGTATCGTATTATGCGTAATGCGGACCTTTCCTTTGATGAGGACGAAGCAGAGGATTTACTGAAAGAAATTGAAAAATCCTTAAAGAAACGGCAGTGGGGCGAAGTTATCCGGCTGGAAGTGGAATATGGCATTGATAAGCGTCTGCTGGCATTTTTAAAGGATGAACTTCGGGTAGAGTCAGAGGATGATATCTTTAAAATCAATGGACCGATTGATTTGACTTACCTGATGAAGATGTATGGACTGGAAGGCTGTGATGATTTACGTTACAAACCATATACTCCACAGCCGGTGCCACAGATCCAGCAGGGAGAGAGTATCTTTGATGCGATTAAAAAAGGTGATATTTTACTGCATCATCCATACCAGACCTTTGATCCGGTAGTCGAATTTATCCGTCAGGCAGCCAAAGATCCGAATGTACTGGCAATCAAACAGACACTTTACCGTGTCAGCGGCAATTCGCCGATTATTGCATCACTGGCACAGGCAGCAGAAAATGGCAAACAGGTATCTGTTCTGGTAGAATTAAAAGCCCGTTTCGATGAGGAAAATAACATTGTCTGGGCAAAAAAATTAGAGAAAGCAGGCTGCCATGTCATCTATGGTCTGGTGGGCTTAAAGACCCACAGCAAGATTGCACTGGTCGTAAGAAGAGAAGAAGAAGGCATCTGCCGTTATGTACATCTTGGAACCGGAAACTATAACGATTCCACTGCAAAGCTGTACACAGACTGTGGTATCTTTACCTGTTCGGAAGCAATCGGAGAAGATGCAACAGCAGTATTTAATATGTTATCCGGTTATTCTGAACCGCTGTCCTGGAACCGGCTGGTGGTAGCACCAATCTGGCTGCGGAAGCGTTTCTTGAAATTAATTGAGCGTGAAACAAAATACGCCAGGGCGGGAAAGACAGCCAAAATTGTTGCCAAGATGAATTCTCTTTGTGACCGTGATATTATTGCAGCTTTGTATGAAGCATCAGCAGCGGGAGTGCAGATTGATCTGGTTGTACGTGGAATCTGCTGCCTGAAGGTAGGCATTCCAAAGATCAGTGAAAATATCAGAGTGCGTTCCATTGTAGGAAATTTCTTGGAGCACAGCAGAATTTTCTATTTCTATAATGATGGACAGGATGAAATTTACATGGGAAGTGCTGACTGGATGCCACGTAACTTAGACCGCCGTGTAGAGATTATTTTCCCCGTAGAAAATGAAGAGTTAAAGCATAAAGTAATGCATATTCTGGATGTGGAACTGGCAGATAATACGAAAGCACATCTCCTTCAGAAGGATGGCACCTATGAAAAGGTTGACAAACGTGGAAAGGTGCTGGTGAATTCACAGCTGCAGTTCTGCAGGGAAGCAGAAGAAGCAGCACCAAAGCCTGCGGATGTGGTAAAAGACCGTATTTTTATTCCGGCAGAACCGGTAGAGGACTAAAGAAATCAGACACTTTTTCCGATATATAATATGAAACCATTGAAATAAAGCTCCAGGGAGGGGATTGTCGCATACGGATATGACGGTTATTTTAAGGTTCCGGTTGTTTTGCTCGTTCACGAGCAGGAAAGACAGCAGAATAGAGGGTATTCGGATGAATCCAGCCGGAAAAAATGTTCCGAAAATGAATTTGAACGAATCTTTCGAAATGCATTAGACGAGGTGAAAGACAAAAAATAGAGAGTATCTATAAAGAGGGACTGTTGTTTTACAGAAATTGTAAAATGACAGTCCCTCTTGGTGTACATGAGTAGTAAGCTATCTGCAATGTAGCGCATTTTTAATATCCGATAAAATATAATAAGGAATCGGCATATGTCTTGTTCCGTTTCCCATGGAAATATAAGGTTTGTTACTTCCGTGGAAGTCAGAGCCACCGGAAATAAGCAGATGATATTTTTGTGCAAGCTTCTTAATGTTTCGTTCATCGCCAAGCTGGTAGCTGGAATAGACGGCTTCAATACCATCTAAATGGCTTTCTTCTACCAGTGTCTGAACCAGAGCGTCCAATCGGTCTGCATTCATGCGATAGAGTACCGGATGGGCTAAAATGGCAAGACCACCGGCATGATGAATCAGGGAAATACCTTCCTGCGGAGTGATTTTAGGACGGTCTACATAATAAGGACAGTCATCCCCGATATATTTACTGAATACTGTATTCATATCTTTGGCAAGACCATGATTTACAAGGTATCTTGCAATATGTGCTCTTGTAATGACTGCATTCGGAAATTCTCTGATAAGACTGTCATAATCAATGGCAAGGTGTGCCTCCTGCTGCAGTTTATCAACCATCAGGCGGTTGCGGTCTGTGCGGGAAGAACGGAATGCATTTAATTTGTTATTAAATACTTTATCGTCCGGGTTAATATATAGCCCGACCATATGGATTTCACGGTCATCCAGTTCACAAGAGAGTTCAACACCGGCAATGACTTCCGGTGCATCCGGGGAGTTAAGCCGCAAGGTTTCTTCCTGTGCTTCTTTAATACCATCGATACAGTCGTGGTCAGTAAGGGCAAAGGCACATATCGAATGACGTATGGCTTCATGAACCAGCTCAGATGGGGTAAAAGTTCCGTCAGAGCAGGTTGAATGTACATGTAAATCAATAAATCCTGTTTCCATGGTATAATCCTTTCTAACAGCTCGAAATAATTATTTTTTAGAATTATTTATGAATATGATTATAAGAGTAATCTTTCGTTTTGACAATCCGGAAGAAATGAGAAAAATCTTTTGCGTATAAAAACAAAGTCCTATATACTGCAATTAGGAAAAATAATCTGCAGGGGGCAGGAAGCATGAAAAAAAATTTAGAAGTAAGTATGCTTGGAACATTTCGAATGCAATATGGAAATCAATCCTTTATCATAGACCGGAAATCAACGACAAAGACGAACCGGCTGCTTCAGATCATTCTGCATGCGGGTACAGAAGGGGTAACAAGGGAAGAACTGGTGGGAAGACTTTGGGAAAATGAGGAGGTTGCAAACCCATCCAACAGTTTCCGGGCAATTCTTTTCCGGGTGCGGAAACTGCTTAAGGAGCAAGGACTGCCGGAGAGCGATTATATTATAAGCCGAAAGGGAGTTTATTGCTGGACGCCGGAAATTCCGTATCATTGTGATTGCATTTCTTTTGAAGAGAAGGCAGAGCATGCATTGAAACAGGCGGAAGATTTTGGAAAAGCAGAATTAGAGGAAGCAGTCAGGCTGTACCGTGGAGAATTTTTGCCGGCACTGGGAGCATCAGAATGGGTAATTTTCTGGGCAACGAAATACCGAAAATTATATATGTCCTGTGTAAAGAGACTGTGCGGAATTTACCGGGATGAGCAGGAGTATCAGAAATTATATGAGATAGCAGAAAAAGCAGCGGTTCTTTATCCACTGGATGACTGGCAGGTATACCAGATGGAGGCATTGATTGCCATGAAGCGTTCCAAAGAGGCGGTGGCATTATATCATAAGACAGAAGAAATGCTGCTGGCAGAGCTTGGCAGTGAGCCTTCAAAGTCTATGCTGGAACAATTAAAACGAATCAGCAGCTGTGTTACGGAGGATGCCACTCATATTCAGGCAATACAGGAGAAGTTGGAAGAAGAGAGAGAGGAAGGAGCATTTTACTGTTCGTATCCTGTTTTCATTGAAAATTACCGCTTTGCAAAACGGGTTTTGCAGCGTACGGGAAAGAGTGCATGGCTTCTTATGAGCACCATTACCGATGGGAAGGGGTATGCTTCAGAAGGCGGTGTTCATTTCGAATACATCCGGGCAGAACTGGAGCAGGCATTGAAAAACTCCCTGCGCAGCGGTGACCTGTATACCAGGTACAGCACAAACCAGTATCTGATACTTTTAATAGGTATTGAAGAAGAAAATTGCGGACTTGTGATAGAAAGAATCAATGACAACATGGAACGGACGGCTGGAAAGAAATATGTGAAATATCATAAAGTATTGGTGAATGGAACAGACGAGTAGATACGAGGAGAAATACAATACAAACAGGAAGATTTAAGTACAATTCGGAAGAATAAAGAAAAAATAGAAAAATATAACGCTTTTTATAACACAGAGTAGGCTATGATTGGTTATACAATTCATAAATCAACAGGAAATGGATAAAATGAATAAAAGGAGAAAAAACATGAGAGTAGCCAAAATGTTGGGAAAAAGAATTACAGCTTTTGTAATGGCGGCATTGATGGTATTGTCCTTATCCGGAATAACCGGGATGACAGTAAAAGCTGCCGAAAAGGATAATACAATTACGATGCAGCTGCAGGATACGAAGAAAATCGAGTGTTCTGCATGGATTGCTTACGAAACCAAATGGAGTGTTACCAGTGGAAAAGATAAGGTAACATTAAAAAATACAAATAAGAAAGAGGTATCTGTAACTGCGGATAAGACAGGAACAGTTACCTTGAAGTGCAAGTATAAGAATTATCTCTTTCAATGGAAAACAGAAAAATATACCATTAAAATCAGTAAGAGAACTCCGGTATTTGAAGAGAGCATTTCAAATCTGACTTATAACGGAAAAGTCCAGACACTGAATGCAAAGAACTTTGTAAAGGATGGTCCAAAGAGTGGTATTGTTGGAACCTGTGACAAAGAGATTTTAAATGCAGGAACTTATACTTATACGATTACAACACCGGCAACAGATGTATATGAGGCAGGAAGCAGGACTTATACGGTAACTGTAAATAAGGCAGAGGCAGTAATTAAGGAAAAACCATCTGCAACAATCAATCATATGTCCGGAAAACTGAGAGAGTCTCATCTGAATGGCGGAATGGCAGTAGCGGTCAATGATGAGAACCAGGAACTGGAAGGCCATTTTGAGTGGCAGAGCCCGGATGAGACACTGTGGTTTAATACTACCGGAACTGCAATCTTTGAAGATGTAGACCATCATGTAGTATTTGTGCCGGAAGGAGATGCAGCAGAGAACTATAAAGAGACTGTATTTATTGTACCGGTAAGAACCTATTTAAAAGCATTGTATGCAAATCTTACAGCCAGTGATTTTGAATATAATGGCAGTAATGATGAGAAAAACTTAAGCTGTGATGCGAATGCATACAGCTGGGGAATTGAAAAAAATCCAAGCATTTCCATTACTTATACTTATTATGATGAGGCAGGAAATAAATTAAGCAAGGCACCGGTGGATGCAGGAACTTATACGGTAATTGCAACAGCCAGTGCAAAGAAATTTGAATCCGCAGACAGTAATGAAGCAACCTTTACTATCCGGCAGAAAACGTTGACGAATGAAATGGTAACTGCAAAGGATACTGAATATACTGGAAACACAGTTGCAGTTGTGGTAAAGGATGGAGACAAAACATTAGTAGAAGGAAAAGATTATACTGTAATATACAGTGGAAGTAATCCAAATGCAGGAGAGACATCAGCAGCAATTACCGGAATCGGTAACTATAAAGGAACGGTAAATACAACCTATACCATTCTTCCGAAAGAAGTGGAAAATGACAGCGTGATTGCAACTGCAAAGGAAAAATATTATACCGGAAAAGCAGTAACACTCAGTGAAGAAGATGTAACTGTAACTTATAATGGGAAAGTATTAACAGCAGGAACCGATTATACTGTTGGTAATTACAAAGATAATGTAGAAGAGGGAACTGCGCTGGCAACCGTAACCTTTACCGGTAACTATAGTGGAACTGTAAATGTAAGCTTTGGAATCAGTAAGATTCGTGCAAAAGTATATGCCAAATATGGAAATGGAAAACTGCTGCTGTTAAGCGGAAACTGTATTTTAGACCCGGCTGTATTAGAAGAAGCAGCAGATTATGCAACCACAGAGGAAAGCGTAATCCGTGGATTCATCTTAGAGGATGAAAATGCAGGTGTAGTGACAACATATACAAAACTTTTCCGCAATACAGAGGGTTATAACGTATATGTAAAGGTAGCAGATACATTTACGCAGAAGGCAGAGTTCTACATCCGGAAAGCAGGAACTGTCCGTCCGGAAGGAACAGTTGGTGATGCAACAGCAAATTATGATTATGTGGGAAGAGCAGCAGTTTCTTTAAATCAGCTGAAAGTGACAACGGATATGTCTGGTTTTACTGCACCAGCGTCTTTTGATGCAGAAAAGAATTATGATGGAAAGATGCCGGTAACCCTTGCATCTGTTTTAGATGCATATGCAGCAAACAGTGGCATTGCAGGGGATGATGCAAGATTCTACCGCATCGAATGGTACCGGATGATTAATCCGAATTCCTGGCATATTGATGGAGAAATTGTTGATAACAGTTATACCGTTACTTTTATGGTAGACGGAAATGTATATCAGGAAGTACGCGAAGTAAAGGGAACGGAAGTTTCTGTAACAGATCCTGTAAAGGCAGAGACAGAGACAACAACTTATGAATTTACCGGCTGGACTTTAGAAGATGGCAGTAAAGTAAATGTTGCAGATTTAAATGATAGTACCGTAGTGTATGCTTCTTTTGATGAAAAGGAGAAAGAAACTGAGCCGACCGAGCCAGTTGGACCGACTGGGCCAACCGAACCAACCCAGCCGACTGAGCCGACCCTGCCAACCGAACCGACTGAGCCAACCGAACCAACCCAGCCGATCGAACCAAGCCAGCCGGCAGAATCAACGGAACCGGCACAGCCGGCAAATCCAACCCAGCCAGCATCATCAGAAACAGCGGTAACTCCGGCAGACAATAATACACAGCCGGAGACAGCAGCACAGACACCGGTAACCCCGGCACAGACCCCGGTTACACAGGCCCAGGTGGCACAGACACCAGTCAGACAGCAGCAGGCAGCACAACAGCCACAGGACGCAGAAGAACCGGTGATATTAGAAGATGAAGAGGTTCCGCTGGCGAATGTAACGGACGATAATGCAAAACAGGAAGTAACTGCATTAGAAGATGAAGCAGTTCCTCTGGCGGCAAATCCGGCGGGAGAAGATAACTGTATCATCCATTGGATTATGATGATTCTTACGATTGTATTTGCAGGATATAATGTAGTAAGGGCAGTACTTCGTCAGAAGAAAAATGCATAAAAGCAGGAGGCAGAAAGTATGAAGATAGTAGATGGAATCATTGCTGTTATATATGTAATTGCTATGGCAGTGCTGTTTTTCTTGAGAGACTGTGAGAAAGATCTTCCAATGGGAATTCTGGCACTGGCTGTTACCGCAGCTGCAGTAGCATGTATGGTTATCCAGAATAAAAAGCGTGATAGCAAAGCAGCAAGAGCTTAAAAAATAATATAAATAAGTATTGCAGGCAGGACGATAGAAAATGAAAATACATTTTGTCGTCCTGCTGTTTTTAGTTGCCAGCCATTTGAAGAAAGTTCCCGCTTGACATTATTTTAAAATTGAGTTATTGTATTAATTAAATAATACAATGATAATTGCAAAGAAGAAAAGGAAGATTAGGTATGGCAAAGAAAAAGAAGAAAATGGAGTTTGAAACAATGCAGGTAAAGCTGCCTCATGTAAAGGGGTTGTCCATTGTGCTTCCGGTTATTTATATTTTATGGGTAGCAGTGATGTATTATCTCCTGCTTCCGGCACTGAATATTCATTCCAGAGGTTTATGGCTGTTTGTATTAGGCGTTATATTATTCCCGTTAGGAATAATAGGTGCGTTGGTATCGGCAGCCAGGAAGGCGGAAGGTAAGTCCGCAGGAAAGCTGGAAAAGCCGGTAAACGGTATTTTTGCAGCAGTTGGAGTAATCGGAATTCTGTTCCTGATTCTTTTATTTTATGGCAGCAAAATGTTCCATGCACAGGCATATGCAGATATCCTGACCATCGAAGACAGTGATTTTAACAGCGATATCAATACAGCATCTTCTGTATCAAAGATTGCGTTAATGGATACGGACAGTGCAGTGCTGCTGGGTAATCGTGAAATCGGAAGCCTTTCAGAAGTGGTGAGCCAGTATAATGTATCGGAAGACTACACACAGATTGATTATCAGGGGGCACCAACGAAAGTATCTGCATTAGAGTATGCCGGCTTCTTTAAATATATGGGAAATAAGGAAAATGGTGTTCCGGGTTATATAACTGTTGATCCGGTAGGGCAGAAGGCGCAGTATGTTCCGGTAAAGGAAGGAATGATTTATGTTCCGTCTGCTTACTTTGGCAAGGATTTAAGAAGGCATATCCGTATGAATTACCCGGATAAACTTTTCGGAAATCTTCATTTTGAAGTGGACGAAGATGGAAACCCATACTATATTGCCAGTGTATACAAATACACCATCGGTTTATTTGGTGGAGAAACCGTCGAGGGTGCAATCAGCTGTGACCCAATCAGCGGAGACTGTCAGTATTATGATGCATCAGAAGTGCCGAACTGGATGGATGATGTCTTTGACGGGGATCTTCTGGTGGAACAGTATAACTGGTATGGAGAATTATCTAATGGATTTATGAACAGCATCTTCGGCAAAAAAGGCTGTAAGAAATGTACGGAAACGGTAGTAGAGGATGAAGACGGAGATGAGGAATCTTACGAAGCAAACTTCGGCTATGTTGCCAAAGACGGGGATATCTGGATTTATACCGGAGTTACTTCCGTCAATGATGATGCCTCCAATATCGGGTTTATACTGGTAAATGAGCGGACTTCAGAAGCACATTATTACAGTATTGCAGGAGCAGATGAAAGCTCTGCAATGGCTGCTGCAGAAGGAGAAGTGCAGGAGAAAGGATACCGTGCATCTTTCCCGTCTTTGATTAATGTAGATGGTCAGCCGACTTATATTATGGTATTAAAAGATGCCAGCGGCATAGTGAAGCTTTATGGCATGGTAAATGTAGAATCTTATAATATGGTAACAACAGCAGCCAGTCTCGATGAGTGCTTTGCAAAGTATCGTAAGATGACAGGCAGTGACGGTACAGAAAACACTGGGAATCCGGAAGAGGCAGAAAATTCTTCCGGGGACAGCAACAGTACTGCAGGTAATGCACAGACAGCAGCCAAGGGAAAAATAATTCCGGAAGGTGAGACAGAGACAAGAAGTTTTGTAATCAGTGAAATACAGTATGTTGAGATTGCAGGAGAGACCTATGTTTATCTGGCAGGAGATGACGGTATGGTATACTGGCAGAAGTTTTCTGATAATGAACAATTGATTTTCCTGCATGAGGGAGATACCGTTACTGTAAATGGAATTATGGATAAAGATAATATTTACTGGATAGATACCATTGGAATCATGCAGTAGGAAGGCGAAGAAATGGAAGCAGCAATCCTTGTAGTAATTATGATTGCAGGATTTACTTATTCAGCAATTAAGACAAAAGAAAGTTGGAAGAACCGCTGCAAACGGACACTGAAAGAAAAATATGGAAAAGAACCTGAGAAAAAGGAATTCAAAAGAGAACTGATAAGAAATTATCTGGATACTGTGGATGGAACACAACAGGTGGATGAGGTCACATGGAATGACCTTAATATGGATGATGTGTACCAGAGAATCAACAACTGTGATTCCACCATGGGAGAAGAAATTTTATATGCAAAGCTTCATTATGCGAAGCAGACGAAGGAAGAAGAGGAGCTTTTAGAAAAAAGAATAGCTTTTTGTGAAGCAGATGATGAAAAACGCTATCATCTGGAAGAAACTTTGTCAAAGCTTGGAAAGAGAGACGAGGCTTACTATATTCCATCCTTTATCCAGACAGTAGAGGATTTTGCAATTTCAAATCTCTGGGTTTATCAGATGCTCCGGATATTGCTGGTGGTAGTTGTTGTGGCGGCAGTCGTATTTCATAATATATATGCTCTGTCAGCTTTGGTGGTAGTATTTCTTGTGAATTTGTCGGTGTATATCTTTACGGTCCGGCTGAAGTTTGACCAGGAGATTCATATGATGGGAACGGCGGCATACCTGATTACGGTAGCACGAGAACTGGAGCAGGAATACCGGAAAGACAAAATTTGTGAGGAACTGGCACCGCTGCTTCCGGTATTTGCCAAAATGGATAAGAAGGCATTTCTGCTAAATATCCAGAGCAGAAATGCCATGGGAGATGTGTTTGAAATGCTGCAGGATTTCCTGCTGGGAGTAACCCAGTGGCATATCCTTACTTATATGAAAGTATTGAATCAGTTTATGGATAACCAGGAGGCTTATCTTAAGATTTACCGGGTGGTAGGAGAACTGGATGCAGCGATCAGCACAGGCTCTTTCCGAAAGAGTCTGCCTCTTGTGACAGTACCGGAATATGAGGAAACAAAGCAGCTTGAGATGGAAGAAATTTATCATCCGCTGCTTCATGGAGCAGTGACCAATTCTATGGAACTTCAGCATAACTGCATTATCACAGGCTCCAATGCTTCCGGTAAGTCAACCTTTATCAAGACCATAGCTGTCAATGTGATACTGGCACAGAGCATTCATACCTGCACCGCAAAAAGAATGCATCTGCCTCATGCAAAAATGATTACTTCCATGGCGGTAAGAGACGATATTTTATCCGGTGACAGTTATTTTATTAAAGAGATTAAATATTTGAAACGTATCCTGGATGCTTTGTCGGAGGATAAACTGGTTATCTGTGTTATTGATGAAATCTTAAGAGGAACCAATACCCAGGAGCGTATTGCAGCTTCAAAAGCAATCATGGAATATCTGGCACATCATAACTGCATTGCAATTGTGGCATCCCATGATAAGGAATTGACGGAGCTTGAAAAAATTGGTTATGACAATTATCATTTTTCCGAAGAGTTTGGAGAAGAGGATATTGTATTTGATTATAAATTGCAGAAGGGACCGGCGAATTCCCAGAATGCAATCCGCCTGCTTTCCTTTACCGGGTTCCCTGAAACGATTATTGAGAGGGCGGAAAATATCAGAAGCGAATATCGGTAAAAATAATGCTTGACGAACGAAATGACATATGGTACTATAAGCAAGTTGAAGAAAGTAGAGTATCCACTCTCACCTTAGCACAATCAAGTGACTAAGTGTTTATAATGAGTATGCAATGAGCGAATCATTTTGAAGTGGATAGTCTGTCTATCCACTTTTTTTGCGGAAATAAACGGAAAGTTGTCTGGCAAAGCTGTGGTGAATTTAATTTTGGAGGTGTACGACCATTAGCGAGTTAATGATCAATGAACAAATCAGAGATAAGGAAGTCCGCCTGATTGGCGCGGATGGTGAACAGTTAGGTATCATGTCAGCAAGAGAAGCATATAAGCTGGCACAGGAAGCAGAACTTGATTTAGTAAAGATTGCTCCTGGAGCAAAGCCACCTGTATGTAAGATTATCGATTACGGTAAATACAGATATGAGCTTGCAAGAAAAGAGAAGGAAGCACGTAAGAAACAGAAAACGGTTGAATTAAAAGAAGTTCGTCTTTCTCCAAATATCGATACCAATGATTTGAATACCAAAATGAATGCCGCAAGAAAGTTCATTTCCAAAGGAAATAAAGTAAAAGTTACACTTCGTTTCCGTGGTAGAGAAATGGCACATGTACAGGCAAGCAAACATATTCTGGATGATTTTGCAGAAGCACTTGCAGATATTGCAGTAGTGGAGAAAGCACCAAAGCTGGAAGGCAGAAGCATGGGTATGGTGCTGGCAGAGAAAAGATAATGATTTTAAGGAGGAATAAATTATGCCAAAACAGAAAACAAGCAGAGCAGCAGCAAAACGTTTCAAATTAACAGGAACAGGAAAATTAAAGAGAAACAAGGCTTATAAGAGACATATCTTAACAAAGAAAACAACTAAGACTAAGAGAAATCTTAGAAAACCTGCAATGACAGATGCAACAAATGTTAAGAATATGAAGAAGATTTTACCATATTTATAAGAATTGGTTAAGGAGGAATAGAACATGGCAAGAATTAAAGGCGGCTTAAACGCTAAAAAGAAACATAATAGAACATTAAAATTAGCTAAAGGTTACAGAGGAGCACGCTCCAAACAGTATAGAGTAGCAAAACAGTCTGTCATGAGAGCCTTAACAAGTTCTTATGCAGGAAGAAAACAGAGAAAGAGACAGTTCAGACAGTTATGGATTGCCCGTATTAACGCAGCAGCAAGAATGAATGGATTATCTTACAGCAAATTTATGTATGGTTTAAAATTAGCTGGTGTTGATATGAACCGTAAAATGTTAGCTGAGATGGCTGTAAATGATGCAGAAGGATTTGCAACATTAGCAGAGCTTGCAAAAACAAAACTTGCTTAATTTTAAGAAGTGGACAAGTTATAAAAGAGGATTGTGGTTATTCGCAATCCTCTTTTTTGATGTTTGGTTCATTTGAAGTTTTTGCGGAAGCATCCTGCCCGGAAGCTTCTTTTTTGATGGAATCCAAATCTTCTCTTAAAGAGTAATGATTCTTAAGTAAGCGGTATACCATGGTATAAGCCCAGATGAGAACCGGGACAACCACAGTGGCATAGATGGAAGCCTTAAGACAGTTTGTGGCAAGATCGCTTCCAATCAATGCAAAAACAAGAGTGGAAACATAGAGGGCAACTAAGAGTACAACACCGATAATTGCAAGAATCTGTTTTGTCTTTTTCATATATGACCTCAACTTTCTTTGATGACCTGTTTTTAGAAAAAAGCAATATACATTATTTTAACATTTGACAGCGGATAGTCAATCAGAAAATGTAAAGTTGCAGAGGATAAATACTTGAAAAAAGCACAAAATATGCTATACTGAAACAAGCGTTATACGACTAAATATGGATTAAAGGATGGATATGAACAATGGCATTATTAGAAGAATGGCAGAAGATTGCTTATGATCAGCAGGCAGATAGAGGAAAATTACAGAAGTTCTGGCAGAGATATTTTATGTTAGAGAAGGGTGTATATGAGAAGCTTTTAACAAACCCGGATGAGAAGGTAGAAGGAACTGTAAAAGAGCTGGCAGAGAAATACGACCTCAGCATTATGGATATGACTGGATTCTTAGATGGAATCAATGACAGCCTGGTAACACCAAACCCAATTGATACTATGGAAGAGGATACCAAGGTAAGCCTTGCATTCGATAAAGAAAAATTATACAAGAACATGGTAGATGCCAAAGCTGACTGGCTCTATGAATTACCACAGTGGGATGAAATTTTTGATGCAGAAACCAAGAGAAAGCTTTATTTAGAGCAGAAGAAATCCGGCACTGTTGTAGTTGGAAAGAAAGTCGGAAGAAATGATCCGTGTCCTTGTGGAAGTGGAAAGAAATATAAATTCTGCTGCGGAAGATAAGAATAAAATATTTTGGAAAACATTTGGAAAATATTTCACAGAAAAACTCTTTACATAGCAGAAAAAAGAGTATACAATAGCTTTTGTCAAAAGGACAAAACAAAGAAGAGACGAGTAGCATGACAGGAAGTCAAAGAGAGGAATACATTTGGTGAGAGTATTCTGATGGAGTGTAATGTGAAGACCAGCTCTGAGTGACCCCAATCCGGTCCGGTGATTCCGTTATCATCAGAATGAGCGGTTGTACGATAAGTACAGCAAGCAGGGTGGAACCACGATAGAGTATCGTCCCTGATGCATAAATTTTATGCATCAGGGATTTTTTACTTTACAGGAAATTGCTTTCCTGCAAAGCAAAAAACGCTCCGCGAGGATGCGCACTGCGGCGTATAAGGTAAATGTCGCAAGCGACCGCCGCAGGCGCGAGAATGTGTCAAGGCACATTCTTTGTTTACGCGAGTAGCGAGAAAAATCGCATGCTTGCATGCAGATTTGGCGAGCACCGCGATAACTCGAGAAACTCACAAAGCGTGTTTCTCGTAGTTTATGCAGGTAACTAACGTTTGTTAGTCAGGTGTGACACGTTCATATAATTTGGCAGTCCATTTTCATAGGAAATGGAAGTCTCGCCCTGAATCAGTGGGAGAAGATATGCTACCATTTCTTCGGTAACGTCATTTCCACGCTCGTTAATCCATGCTCTTGGAACGGATTTTGCTTCGTTCGCAATATTTTTGATTTCTGCATAACCGTATTCGATGGTATATGGTGCATTGGAAGTACGGTTCATGGTTACCATAGAAGCGGTAATACCCTGTTTTGCAAAAGCAACAGCATGTTCACCGGAAGCAACTGCTTCATTTAAATCGGTGGCAGAAGAAAGGTGGGCAGCGCAACGTTGTAATACATTTACTTCTACAGAACGGACTTTTACGTTGATATTGTCTTTAATCAGATATTCCAGCGCTTTACCGGCACCGCTTAACTGGCTGTGACCGAAGGTATCTTCCTTGCTTTCTCCGGCACAGATATAATTGCCTTCTGCATCATGAATTCCTTCAGATACCGCAATGATAATATTGTTGTGTTCCTCTAAGAGAGCACGCACATCCGTTAAGAACTCATCTTTATCAAAATTGCATTCCGGAAGATAAATAAGATGCGGTGCATCGCTGTATTCGTTTCTGGCAAGGGCGGAAGCGGCGGTCAGCCAGCCGGCATCGCGTCCCATAATTTCTACGATTGTTACACTCTTTACGGCATAGATAAATGTATCATGTGCAATTTCAAGTAAAGAAGACGCAATATATTTGGCTGCAGAGCCAAATCCCGGAGTGTGGTCTGTTACCATCAGGTCATTATCGATGGTCTTTGGAATACCAATAATGCGTACATTGCTTCCGATACGCTCGGCATATTCGGAAAGCTTTAATACGGTATCCATGGAATCATTTCCGCCGATATAGAAGAATGCACCGATATTCAGCTTTTCAAACTGCTTGAAAATATAGTTATAAGAAGAATCATCATCCATAAAATCCGGCAGCTTAAAACGGCAGGAACCAAGGTACATTGCCGGTGTGTGAATCAGACGCTCTAATGCATTATCGTCTGCTTCCATAATTTCGGAAAGGTTAAGATAATGTTCATTTAAAATACCTAAGATTCCATTTACGGAACCGTAAACAGTGCCATAGCAGCCGGCAGCACCTTTAATGACACCGGCAAGGCTTGCATTTATTGCAACGGTTGGTCCGCCGGACTGGGCAACCATGCAGTTTTGAATCGATGTATTCATAGTCAGACTCCTTTGTGATTTCAAAGATTTGTGTTAGGATATATAAAAAAGTTATAGTTACGATAAGAAAATATCCTACAAGAATAACTATATATGATAGAATCGGAAAAGGCAAGACTAATCCGGCGGGAGTGGGAAGAACCGCAAGAAAAAATAAAGGAAAGGCAAAAGAGATGGAAAATTGTATGCTCTGCCCAAGAGAATGTGGGGTAAATCGTAAAAAAGGTGAACTGGGAGTCTGTGGTCAGACAACAGCTATAAAGGCTGCAAGAGCAGCACTTCATATGTGGGAAGAACCGTGCATTTCCGGGCAGAATGGCTCCGGAACGGTATTTTTCAGCGGCTGTAATTTAGGCTGTGTATTCTGCCAGAACCATAATATTGCCACAGGAAAAGCAGGAATTGAAATAAGTATAGAACGGCTGGCAGAAATTTTCCTGGAATTGCAGGAAAAGGGTGCAAATAATATCAATCTGGTAACGGCAGGACATTTTGTACCACAGGTGGTTGGGGCACTGAAGATGGCAAAGCAGCAGGGACTTTATCTTCCGGTTGTTTATAATACCAGCTCCTATGAAAAGGTGGAAACACTTCGCCTGTTAGAGGGTTATGTGGATATTTATCTTCCTGATTTAAAATATGTTGACAGCGCAATCAGCAGCAGGTATTCCCATGCAGCGGACTATTTTACTTGTGCCAGTGCAGCGATTGCAGAAATGGTGCGGCAGGTAGGCGAGCCGGAATTTGTTTTCGAACGGGCAGCAGGCAAAGAAGGCAGCAGTGTAGAATTTCTGGCAGATGAGAAAAAGAAAATTTTGGAACAGCAGAATAATATGATATTTGACGCAGCAGAATATCAGGAGCGCAGCGAAGCCGGGGAGTCTCTTCTGATGAGAAAAGGCGTCATTGTGCGCCATCTTGTTATGCCGGACTGTGTGGAAGATTCCAAGCGTGTGATATCTTATCTTCTTAAGACCTATGGCGGTCAGATTTTTATCAGCATTATGAATCAGTATACGCCGCTGCCACAGTGCAGGGAGTATCCGGAATTAAGCCGCCGGGTAACGGAAGCGGAATATGATGCGGTGGTGGATTATGCGATTGAACTTGGCATTGAGAATGGTTTTATCCAGGAAGGGGATGTGGCAGAGGAGAGTTTTATCCCGGAGTTTGATGGAGAAGGGATTGTGAGGGAAGATATGGGTAGATAATTATAATAGTAAAAGAAATAGCATCCCACTGGTTGAAAGTAGATGCTATTTCAAGAAAAATTTTTAACTTACTCTATGGTAATTGGACAGGTTCTAATTTTAACCTAAGATATTTCATTTCGTCTTTGATTAATTTGACTGTTTCTACTGCGTTTTCATTTTCTGCAGCTTTTAGGATACGCTCAAGTCTTTGAAATTCATCGATTAGCATTCCGGTATATTGTTTATCTGTTAACATAGATTCTTCATTCATTTTAACACCTTCTTCCATAAAAAATATTATATCATAGAAAAAAGTGATGTTACAAGGTGGTTTATAGAGCGTTTGGATGAATTACATAATTTGACAAAATAGATACATGGAAAAATAATTATATGATATAGGAAGAGTTGAGGAGGTACTGGGAAATTATCTTGCGTTTCGCCAATAATTGATAGTAGTAAAAGTAAAATATGTGCTATAATAAATATATGTTAATTACATTAGCCAGAAAGTCAATATAAAGTGTTTTATACATAAGGAAAAAATGAAGGAGTACTTGAAATGAAAAAGAGTATTGTAATCGCAATCGTTGGAGTATTAGTTGTAGCTGGTGTTGGAAGTGCAGTTTACTTCCAGACAACGAAGAAACCAAGCGTAGGAAGTGTAGTAGTAGCCATAGAGCAGGAATCTGCAGTTCCATCCGCAGAGGATATGGAAGCACAGGTAAAAGAGGTTGTAGCTGCAAAGGAAGCAGAACTGGAAGCACAGAAAGAAGCAGAAGAGGAAGCTGCAAGAGTGGCAGTGGAACAGGCAGCAGCAGAAAAGGCTGCAAAAGAAGAAGCAGAAAAGGCTGCCAAGGAGAAAGAACAGGTTGCAGATAGTAATACTAGCACCAATGGAAATACAACTGCAAAATCCAATAAATCCGGTAGCACTGGAACTAAGGGTAATGGTTCTTCTTCAGGGAAAGGAAGTAGTAATAATGAAGCAAACAGTACATCTACGGCAGATGATGATAATCCAATTCCAGGTCTAACTCCTGGACAAAGTTGGGATGTGGGAGAACCTGCAGAAACTATTACTGATGGCTCTGGTGGTGCAACTTGGGATATATATGACCCGATTTATTATTAAAACACATATGTAAGAAAAATGTGCTATAGTGGGACAAAGATAACGAATGAAATGAATGAGTGGTAGATTTAAACAAGAAGAGAAGGGGTACTTTTTATGAAAAAGAGCATTGTAATTGCAATTGTCGGAGTATTAGCAGTAGCTGGTGTTGGAAGTGCAGTTTACTTCCAGACAATAAAGGATCCAAAGGTAGGAAGTGTAGTAGCATCTGCAGAGCAGAATCTGGCAATCCCATCCGCAGATGATATGGAAGCACAGGTGAACGAAGTTGTAGCTGCAAAGGAAGCAGAGCTGGAAGCACAGAAAGCAGCAGAAGAGGAAGCTGCAAGAGTAGCAGAGGAACAGGCTGCTCAAGAGAAAGAGCAGGTTGCAGATAGCAATACAAGCACCAAAGAAAATGCAATTGCAAAATCAAATAAGTCCAGCAATACCGGAACTAAGGGGAATGGTTCTTCTTCCGGGAAAGGAAGTGGCAGTACATCCGCACCTAGTAACGAAGAGAATCCTTATGGATTTACCGAGGATGACCTTCCGGATTTGGCACCAGGTACAATAATTGATTTTGGAGAACCAACTCGTTCTTATGATATTCCGGGTGGTGGAACTGCAAACGTATATGACCATATAAGTGATGATGAACTTAATGAGCATCTTAATTAATGGCAGGAATTAAAAAGTTATAAATTAGAGGGAGGGACGTTTGTTCTTCCTTTTTTACTGCTTTATAGTAAAAAATGGAATAAAAAGAATTAAATCAATTTCAATCAACGAAAAATGTGTATTAAACACACATAAAAATATTTACAAATACACAAAAAATGTGTATAATATAATTGAAAGGGGGATACTATTTGAAGAATAGGGAATTAGTAAAGAAACTGGAAGCAGCAGGCTTTTCGTTGGAAAGACATGGTAGTAATCATGATATATATACAAGAGGTTCAGACGAAGAACAGATTCCAAGACACAAAGAAATTAATGAAAGATTAGCAAAGGCAATTATAAGGAAATGGGGATTATAAGAATTCCCATTTCTTATATGATAATTATAAAAGATATGATGAGATTAAGAATGGAGGTTGTTTTGTATGAGACAGGTATATCCAGTAATTTTTACACCACTGAATGATAAAAAAGATACTGTATTAATAGAGGTGCCGGATTGGGAAATATTAACTGAGGGGTATGGAATGGCTGATGCAGTGGAAATGGCAAGGGATGCAATCGGTCTAAAAGGAATAACCTATGAAGATAAAGAAAAAAAGTTTCCAGAGGCAAGTTCTATAAATGAAATTGATACTTCTAAGGGTACTTTTGCAGAAGATGGAGAATGTTATGTATCATTTGTTGATATTGATTTTACAGAGTATCGAAGGAGAGTAGATAATAAAACAGTAAGAAGAAATGTAACATTGCCAAATTGGTTAAATCAGGAAGCAGAAAAAGCACATATAAATGTTTCCAGAGTGTTACAGGAAGCACTTATGTTAAAATTAAATGTTTCAAGATAAAAGTAATCTAAATGATAAAAAATCTTGACATCTCCCGCAAAAGTTCTATAATACATTTTCGGTAATGCGAGGATGTAAAAGGATGAATAAAGAAAGAGACTATTTTTTTGATAATTTAAAAGCGGTATTGATATTCTTAGTTGTGCTTGGACATTTCCTGCTCCCAATCCGTGGAGACAATCCACTGGTGGTAGTGAAACGGCTCATCTATGTATTTCATATGCCGCTTTTTGTATTTATCTCCGGTTATTTTGCCAAGAAAATTTATAAAAATGGACAATATAATTTTAAGAAAATATTGTATCTGCTGAAAGCATATGTTGTGTTCGTTGTGGCAATTCAGATAGTATATGCCATTGCGGGATTTGAAAAATTTACGGAGATAGATTTCTTTTCACAAAGTGGTGCACCGTGGTATTTATTTGCAATGATTGTATGGTATCTGACGATACCACTTGTCCGTAAATGTAAAGCGGTGCCGGTTCTTTTGTTTACGGTAGTGCTGGCATTAACAGCTGGCTATTTTAAAAATGTGGGGGACTTTTTATGTCTGTCACGAATTCTGGTATTTGGACCGTTTTTTTATCTGGGCTATTTTCTGGAGCAGAAGACACTGGAAAAAGCATTGCAGCCAAAGCTTCAGAGACTGGTGGTTCCATGCGCGGAGGCAATCTGTATCTTTATTCTGGCATATGGAGCAAGGTTGAAAGATTCCCTGGGAATGGTATATGAAAATATATCCTATTATGAACTGGAAGAAGTGTGGAAAGGACCGATGGTCCGCCTTTCCCTGATGATTGCAGCATTTCTTATTTCCTGGGCAATTATGTTTTTCATTCCGAGAGGAAAGACAAGGTTGTCAGTAATCGGACAGAATACCATGCCGGTATATATGCTGCACCGGATTTTACGGGATATTCTGATGTTTGCCGGAATCTATGATTATCTGGGTGACTGGGGCTGGATAGCATTTTTTATCCTGTTGGGATTAAGTGCCGGAATCGTATATGTGTTAAATAATTCACATGTTGTTAATCAGGTCAACCGGATACTGGCATTACATACGCCACAGTTGATCAGAAACTTAAAAAGGCAACGGGCACGTTAGTCTGGATGGAAGAGATTGATACCATTGGAATGATAAAGAGAGGTGGTCGTATGTCAGAAAATAGAAAAATTCGTGTTTTTTATCAGTTTAACGGATATGTCCAGGGTGTGGGATTCCGCTATCGCATGTCGCATCTGGCGGGGCATTTTGGTGTGACTGGCTGGGTGCGCAATGAATATGACGGCTCGGTACAGGCAGAATTGCAGGGACTGCCGGAAGAAATTGATATGATAATTCAAAGACTCTGCCAGGACCGTTACATCGAAATCCGCAGCATGGACAGAAAAGAACTTCCACTGGATGAGACGGAACGGGGCTTCCATGTAAAATATTAAAATGCAAAAAGCAGCTTCTGGCATACTTTGTCAGGAGCGTTTTTACTTTACAGGAAATTGCTTTCCTGTAAAGTAAAAACGCTCCGCGAGGATGCGGTAGATGTCGCAAGCGACCGCCACAGGCGCGAGAATGTGCCAAGGCACATTCTTTGTCTCAGAAAAGTTGCAAAAAATAGCAAGAAATAGTAAACTGTGGGATATGCGAGTATACTACTATGAAAATGAATTAGAGGATGAATTCAATGCATTTGACAGCTTTGCCATCCAGCTTGCCTTCGAACAGGCTAAATTGAAAAAGAAAAAGATGTACCGTGTAATCCGGGAAGGCAATTATACCGGATTTCCGGGATTTTACGGAGTGTTAATGCGCCATTGCAACACACTGCCGTTAAGCTCTAATTTTAAGACCATGGAGAAATTCATTGCTGCCGTAGACAGGGTATTAGAGAAAAATCAGTTTGTACTTGTCTATCCGGAGCAGGGAATGTGGTGGAATTACCGGAAACCAAGACCGCTGCAGAAGGGCGCATTTACCTTCGCTGCCAGAAATAATAAGCCGGTACTTCCCGTATTTATTACCATGGAAGACAGTGATGTTTTAGATGATGACGGATTCTATGTGCAGGAATATACGGTGCATTTCTGTGAACCGATTTATCCGGATCCGAATAAAAAGCGTGCACAGAATTCCTGTGAGATGCGGGATAAGAATTATGAAGCGTGGAAAGCTGTTTACGAGCAGACCTATGGAGAGAAACTGACCTATAGTTGTGATGAGGAACAGCCGATTAAAGAGAAGAAAGCACTCTAATAAAAGTTGCAGGAAATGTAATATGTATTGAGAAAGGGTAAAGGGATAAATTATGAATAATCAGTGGAACCAGATGCCACCAAACATGCCGCCACAGCAGAGACCGCCGATGCCACCGAATATGCCGCCGCAGCAAGGTGGACCAATGCCGCCGAATATGCAGATGCAGCAGGGCAGACCGATGCCACCAAACATGCAGATGCAGCAGAGACCGCCGATGCCAACGAATATGCCGCCACGACAGGGAAAAATGCCACGGCCGGAGCTTTCTCCGGAAGATAAGAAACAGGCAGACAAATTATGTATTATTTCCATGATTTTGATGTTTGCACCGATGGTAGTAATTTTTCTAAAGAATGTTATTCTGGGACTGTTGTTTGATGCAGGAAAAGAAGAATTTTATTATAATATCGCAAGCAGCTATGTATTAGGTTCAATTCTGACTTTTCTTATGGCTGGCTGTGGAATTGCAGCACTGGTACTTATGATTTTGGTCCGTGTAAAATATCCGCAGAGTGTATTTGGTAAAGTGCTGATGTGGCTTTATATTGCACTTGCCATTCTTGTAGTAGTATTTATAGCAGTAACAATTATTGCCTGTGGGCTGGCATTCATAAGCTGTGTCCGAAACTGTCCGGGCTGATGAGGCAGGAAAATAAATGATAGATATTACGATTTTGCACTGGAGAATTTCGCCGTATTTTATCTGTTTTCTCTTAAGCTTTGTACTGGCATATCTTTATGTCACATGGTATTTGAAAAAAGCAGGAGTAAAGGGCAGTCATATCTTTTATTCAGAGCTTTTGAATACAGTTCTGGCATTATATTTTGGAGCATTTTATACCTTTATTGTGCAGCTGGCAGAACAGGGTAAAGTAGAAACATTTGGTTTTTCCAGTCTTGGCGGTATGGCGGGCATCCTGCTCGGTGTGTGGATTTTTGCAAAAATCAGTAAGGAACATAAGATAGAGCTATGGACTGCATATGTGCTGGCATTGGGACTGATGTATGCGGTTTCAAAGCTCGGCTGCTTTTTTGCAGGCTGTTGTGTTGGCATGAGATATCAGGGACCTGGCAGTATCCGCTATCTTGATAATGGAGCAGCGGGGGAATACCTTTTTCCGGTCCAGCTGGCAGAGACGATCTTATTTCTGCTGGCGTTTTTGTTGCTTCACAGGATGGCAGAACGAAAAAGGAATGGTATAATTCCAAAGAGTCTGTTGCTGTATGCGATATTAAAATTCGTACTGGATTATCTGAGGTATTATGAAGACAGAAAGATTTTCAGTGCGAACCAGTGGGGATGTCTGCTGGTAGCTGTAAGCGTATTGCTCTATGAGGCAGTACGGCAAATTAAACAAAGAGCGAATAATAAAGTAATATAACGGATATGAGAAAAGAGTTTTGTGGGTGTTGTGCCGGCAGAACTCTTTTGCATTATTATGCATCCAAAGAAGCTGCAGGACAGGTTATGGTGGTTATCAAGCGTTATATTTATTGTAAAAGGTTGGATTTGGAACAAAGTATTTAGAAAAAATCGAAAAATAAGTTTACATAATATAGGTACAAAATATGGGACACATCCTGTTGTAACATAATCTTATCAGAGAGCAAAGCCACTGAAAAATACCAGAAAAGTGGCAGAAAAGCGAAGGAAAAGATAAGAAAAAAGACACAGGGAGGTCACAATTATGCGTGATAATACAGTACATGTAAGAAGAGGAAAGAAACATCCGTCAAGAATGGAAATGATAGTGCTTGCAGCTCTTGCAGCCCTTATGGTAAGCGGCGGAACATTATTACTGCTGGCAGCTTTGCTGGGACAGGATATTACAGACTGGAACCACAGGGCAGCAATTACAGCAGGACTTTCTCTTGCCGGAGTTGTGTGGGGATGGTTAATCAGGGCAAACCGTTAGACATATCCGTGGGATAAGTACGACATGGTTTTTCGAATTGAGGTTGACGCATTCCCGATAGTTTTCTATAATGAAACTGATTATATTGTACAGGAAAATCAAAAGAAGATTTTCTGTTGTTTTGGAGAAAAAGGGAATTGAAGGAGACGGAAAATGAAGAAAACAATTCGTAAGATAGAGATACTTTTCATGGCATTGATTTGCATTTTTGCCATGTCAGGAATGCCGATGCAGGTATATGCAGGTCCTGCGGATAATTCGCTGGAGACACTGACAGTAGCCGAGGGTTCATTATCACCTGCATTTGAAGGAAGCCGTATGTACTATACGGTACAGGTAGGACAGGATGTAAGCAGCGTGACGGTAAGTGCAAAAACGGTAAATCCGGCAGCAACGATTCAGTCCGGGGTGGGAACCACTACCTTAAAAACAGATGGAGATACAAAGATTGACGTAGTAGTGCAGGCAGAGAATGGAAATCTTGCAACTTATCATCTGACCATAACCAAGTCTGCAACAGGTGCTGCAACAGATACTACCGGAACAGATACTACAACAAGCACAGACACAGGCAATACTCCGTCGGACAATAATACTGGAGCAGATAATGGCACAGATACAGCCACACCGGACGATACTGTATCTGCCTATACCGTGTCAGAAGATTTCGCAGCAGAACAGATTCCGGCAGATTTTACAGAAGCACAGGTAACTTATCAGGGAGCTGAATACCGTGGTGCTGCTTTTAACAATGGTAATTTATCTCTTTTATATATGACAGATGCAGCAGGAAATGCAGGCTTTTATGTGGTAAATGGCACCGATGGCAGTGTGTGCCCATATATTCGTATCGATAATGGGGATAAGTATCTGATTTTAATGACACCTTCGGCAGTGACTTCCTTTGTACCGGGCGAAGCAACCACGCCTATTCAGGTTGGGGACAGTACATTTGAAGATGCATACGCAACAGATACAGAAAATATTTATACCGTATATGGAATGACAAATGATGGACAGGAAGGCTGGTATAATTACAATACCAGTGATGGAACCTTCAGCGAATACCAGTACAGTGACAGCACGGAGGAGGATACCGATACCACCTATCTTCAGAATGCATTAAATGACTTAAATGACAAATATACCGCTAGAAAAGACCGGGATTTAAAAATTATTGCCGGATTAATTGTAGTAATCGTAATTCTTATTTTTATCATTATCAATCTTTTGCTTCGCGGAAGAAGAGGCTATGAAGAAGAGGACGATGATGAAATCGAAGAAGCAGTAGATATCTTTGAAGAAGAAAAACGCAGAAAGGCAAAGAAGAAACAGAAATTCGTAGAAGATACCGGTAAAGTCGAAAAAGAACCGGTCAAAGAAAAAGAGACCAGTGCAGTGAAGGATTTACCGGAGAAAGCAGAGTTGGAAGAAAAAGAAGAAGCGGATTCTGCCGCTCAGTTACCGGAAGAAGTGGCAGAACGGTTAGGTGAAACTGACTTTATGGAAGAATTTGAAGAAGAACCGGAATTTATGTCCGGCAGAAAGAAACGTGAAAAGGAAAAGAGAGAAAAAAAAGAGAAGAAACGGCGGAGCAAAGATATTTTTGATGACGATGATGAAGATAATGGAATCTTTGCAAGCCATGATGACTTTATTGAAAAAGAATCATCAGATGATGATATTGAAGTAATGGATTTAAATGATTTATAAGAGAATTGGCGCGTAGTGACAGGAGGATTTTATGCATAAACCATATACAAAACAAGCGCAAAAAGTAATAGAACTGACGACAAAGGCAGCCAGAAGCATGCATCATAATTATATTGGAACAGAGCACCTTTTACTGGGATTGCTAAAAGAAGGCAGTGGAGTAGCTGCCTGTGTTCTGATGGATGCGGGAGTAGAAGAAACCCGTCTGGTAGAACTGATAGAAGATTTAATCGCTCCATCTTCGGATGTGGCAGTATTAGACCGGAAAGGTTATTCTCCAAGGATTCAGCATATCATTGAGACCGCTGACCAGGAGGCAGAGCGTTTTGACAATGAGAATATCGGAACAGAACACCTTTTAATTGCATTATTGAAAGAGGCAGACTGTGCCGGTGTACGTCTGTTGAATACACTGGGTGTGAATATCCAGAAGATTTATATCGAGACTCTGGTAGCCATGGGAGAAGACGTAAACCGCTATAAAGAGGAGATTGCGGCAAGCAAATCCGGAAAAAAGAAAGCAGTAGAAGTAACGCCAACCTTAGATCAGTATTCCAGGGATTTAACTGCTATGGCAGCCTATGGTGAGATAGACCCGGTGATTGGCAGAGAGGCAGAGATTGCCCGCGTGATTCAGATTTTAAGCCGCAGGACGAAAAATAATCCATGCCTGATTGGAGAGCCGGGAGTTGGAAAGACAGCTATTGCAGAAGGACTTGCCCAGCGTATTGCATCCGGACTGGTTCCGGATACAGTCCGGGGAAAACGAGTGGTAACACTGGATTTATCCGGAATGGTAGCAGGCTCTAAATACCGTGGAGAATTTGAAGAGCGGATTAAGAAAGTCATTCGTGAAGTGACAGAAGCAGGAAATGTACTTCTTTTCATAGATGAACTTCATACCATTATCGGAGCAGGTGGAGCGGAAGGTGCTATTGATGCATCCAATATTTTAAAGCCATCCCTTGCCCGTGGAGAAATACAATTAATCGGAGCAACCACATTAGAAGAATACCGTAAATATATTGAAAAAGATGCAGCCCTGGAACGTCGTTTCCAGCCGGTAACGGTGGAAGAGCCGACGGAAGAACAGGCGATAGAGATATTAAAGGGATTAAGAGAACGCTATGAAAAGCATCATCATGTACAGATTTCAGATGCGGGAATAGAAGCGGCAGTGAAGCTGTCTGCCCGTTATATTGCAGACCGTTATCTGCCGGATAAGGCCATTGATTTGATGGATGAGGCTTCCTCGAAGGTTCGCCTTGGCGGATTTAAAATGCCGGAGAAAATCAGTGAACTGGAGCGTAAGATTGCTCAGTTAGAGGACGATATGGAGACGGCATTGATGGAACAGCGGTTTGAAGATGCCGGGGCAATCCGCAAGGAGAAGGAAGCTGCCCGGAAGAAATACGAAAAGCAGGTGGAAAAATACCATCGTGATGCAGACAAGAAGAAACTGGTTGTCGGAGAAAATGAAATTGCAGAAATTGTATCTGACTGGACAAAGATACCGGTGAAGAGACTGGCAGAGGGCGAGGCTGCACGTCTCAACCGTCTGGAAGAGACACTGCATAAGCGTGTAGTAGGACAGGAAGAGGCAGTCAGTGCAGTGGCAAGAGCAGTCAGAAGAGGACGGGTAGGATTAAAAGATCCGCATCGTCCGATTGGTTCCTTCCTTTTCTTAGGACCGACCGGAGTTGGTAAAACAGAGATAACAAAGGCGCTGGCAGAGGCTGTCTTTGGTGATGAGCAGGCAATGATTCGTGTTGATATGTCAGAGTACATGGAGAAGCACAGTGTTTCTAAAATGATTGGTTCACCGCCAGGTTATGTAGGTTATGAAGAAGGCGGCCAGCTCAGCGAAAAGGTCAGAAGAAAACCATATTCTGTTATTCTTTTTGATGAAATTGAAAAGGCACACCCGGATGTATTTAATGTATTGCTTCAGGTACTGGATGATGGACAGATTACAGATGCCCAGGGCAGACGGGTAGATTTTAAGAATACGATTATCATTATGACTTCCAATGCAGGGGCGCAGTCTATCATTGCACCGAAGAAGCTTGGATTTGCTGCAGGCGAAGATGAAAAGAAGAATTATGAATACATGAAAAATGGTGTAATGGAAGAAGTCCAGAGAATCTTTAAGCCGGAGTTCTTAAACCGAATTGACGAGACCATTGTATTCCGGGCTCTCAATAAAGAGGACATGAAGAAGATTGTCACCATTTTAAGCAAATCTTTAATTGACCGGTGTGAAAAACAGATGGGTATCCATCTGACCATAACCGGCAGCGTAAAAGGATACATTGCTGAGAAGGCATACAATCCGAAATATGGAGCAAGACCATTGCGGCGTATGATACAGACACAGATAGAAGATATGCTGGCAGAAGAGATTTTATCCGGTAAAATCAAGCCGGGAGATGATGTGGAAATCCGCATGGTAAAAAAGGAAATAAAAACCGTTGTGAATTCATCAAAATAACTGGAAAAATGTGTCGAGATAAGCTATAATATTTTCATAAAATTTACGAAAAAGCCATCGTGGGATAGTGGCTTATAGGAGGATAAAAAATGGCTGTAGTTGCAGAATTAATTCGTTCAGAAGCAAACGGAACAATCAGTTTTGGAGATTATACACTGGGCGCAAAATCCAAACTGGACAATTTTGAACATGCGGGAGATTTGTACAAAGTTAAGACATTTCGTGAGATTACCAAATTAGAGAGAAATGGAATGTTTGTATATGAATCTGTTCCAGGAACTGCAGTTACAAATATGGCAGCATCCGAAAACGGTGTGGAATTTGAAGTAGAAGGACCGGAAGATGCAGAGATTACACTTGGCTTAATGGAAGAGACAGAGTATGATGTATTTGTAGCAGGAAAATCAATTGGTCAGATGAAGACCAATTTAGGTGGTAAATTAACACTTAGCGTTGAATTAGACCCGGAAACTCCGGTTGCAGTAAAAGTATCCAGAGTATAAATGGATAATCAATAAGATGATAAGAAAGAGAATCCAATTCCAGCGGATTGGGTTCTCTTTTTACTAATTTACGCGAGTAGCGAGAAAAAATCCGGGAGAAAAGAAGGAACTAAGCTCGTAAAGCGTGTTTCTCGCAGTTGCCGGTAGGTAAGAAAGACAGTTATTGCAAGAATAAGGGGGAAAATAGATGGCAAAGGGAAAAGCAACCATATTTTTCTGCCAGGACTGTGGCTATGAATCATCCAAATGGATGGGACAATGCCCGGGATGCGGCGGGTGGAATACTTTTGTAGAAGAAGTGATAGATAAATCAGCACCTGCAAAAGTGCGGAAGGAAGCAGCAAAAGCAGAAGTTGTAAAAATTGCAGATATTAAAACAGGACGGGAAGAGCGGCTGACTACAGGACTAAAAGAGTTAGACCGGGTTTTGGGAGGTGGAATCGTAAAAGGTTCCCTTGTTTTAGTCGGTGGAGATCCTGGAATTGGAAAATCCACGCTGCTTTTACAGGTGTGCCGGAATCTTTCCGTGCAGAAGACCGATGTATTATATATTTCCGGAGAGGAATCCCTGCAGCAGATAAAAATTCGTGCAGAGCGTATCGGAGAATTTGGCGATACTTTATCACTGCTTTGTGAGACCAATCTGGATACTATCAAAGAAGTGATTAGCAGAACAAAACCGGAAATCGTGGTCATTGACTCAATTCAGACCATGTATAATGAAAATATTACATCGGCGCCTGGCAGTGTTTCCCAGGTCCGGGAAGCAACCGGAGTTCTGATGCAGATTGCAAAGGGGCTTGGTATTTCTATTTTTATTGTCGGCCATGTGACCAAAGAGGGTGTTGTGGCAGGCCCCCGTGTGTTAGAACATATGGTAGATACGGTATTGTATTTTGAAGGTGACCGTCATGCGGCATATCGTATATTGCGTGGCGTGAAGAACCGTTTTGGTTCCACGAATGAGATAGGTGTATTTGAAATGTGTAACGAAGGGTTAAGGGAAGTGGAAAATCCTTCAGAATATATGTTAAGTGGAAAGCCGGAAGGAGCATCCGGTTCTGTAGTGGCATGCTCTATGGAGGGAACCCGTCCGATTCTTTTGGAAATACAGGCACTGGTATGCCACAGCAATTTTGGAATGCCAAGAAGAACAGCTGCAGGAACGGATTATAACAGGGTCAATCTTCTGATGGCTGTATTAGAAAAGAGACTGGGACTGTCTTTAAGTTCCTGCGATGCATATGTAAATATTGCCGGGGGTATCCGTATGAATGAACCCGCAATTGATTTGGGTATTGTGCTTGCGATTGTATCCAGCTATAAAGATGTTCCAATTGATGAGAAGACCATCTGTTTTGGGGAAGTAGGACTAAGTGGTGAAGTACGCGCAGTCAGTATGACAGCACAGCGTGTGCAGGAAGCTGAGAAGCTTGGCTTTACCACCTGCATTCTACCTGAAGTTTGTAAAGCAGGATTGAAGAAGAATCCAAATATAAATGTAGTGGGTGTCAGCAACGTACAGGATGCCATCCGCTATATTTTATCCAAAGAAAAATGAATTGAGCACACAATTCAAACAATTTAGATAAAAAACGACAAATGACCTACTTTAATAAATATGGCAAAATCGTGTTGACATCCCGAAAATGACGTGCTATTATAAAACTCCACCGCGCAGGAAACG
>OMFM01000112.1_pt1 | contig 42845 bp, 53 predicted proteins | sample 1645661 | NCBI WGS metagenome assembly OMFM01 (sample SAMEA103958128, study PRJEB25191) | human gut metagenome | reverse complement strand
TTCCCGCCGTATCTCGTCACACTTTGTTTCCGCCGCGTTGCGGGTGCAGGCGAGCACCCCTCGGCGCGGTTGAACGGCTTCGTATGAGAAACGGGTGCGCTGTCCGCACCGCTGTCCGTTCAGTTACCGGGAACACAGGAAATTAGGCATGAAGCCTGCGATAGCCTTTGAACCCGCTCAATTTTGAGTAAGTTGAAATCATCGCCCTCGATGTGGCCTGCATGGGCATCACCCCTTTCCGCACGTGCAACTTTATTCTATCACAAAAGGTTCTCTAATTCAAACTATTTGAATGGAGGGGATGACTTGTTTTACGAACTGCTGAAAGAAGTGTGCAAGAAGAAGCACACGACGCCGAGCGCCGTATGCGTGGCGCTCGGAATGAGCAAAAGCAATGTGACGGCGTGGAAGGAAGGGCGAATCCCGAGCCTTTACACGGTGATGCGCATTGCGAAGCACCTAAATGTGCCGGTGACGCGGCTGATCCCGAAGGAGTAAGGAGGAAGAAAGATGAATTGGATTATTTTCCTTTGCGTGGGGTCATTATCACGGTACTGTCTCTGAGGAAATGCTCGATTGATAGCTCTTGGGTTCCTTTTGCTTCCGGAATGGTCGGCATCATTATTGTGATGCTATCAATCATAGTGATTCTTGTTGGAGTACTTCAAGTGCCTCAGTCTATTAACAACTTTACCAAGCAGAAAGCCTACATTGAAACGCACGAAGCGAAAAGTCCCGTGGAAGATGCGGCACTAACGTCAAAGAAAATCGAGCTAAACGAATGGCTTTATGACGCACAGTGCAGCAAATCCAGATTTGGCAGTTGGAGCTTTTACCCTGAAAGCATTTTCGAATTAGAACCGATCGAATAAGAAGGAGGAACGCACATGACGGTGGAAGAAATGCTTGCATCGGACAAGCCGGTGCTGACACCGGCGGATATCGCGCCGGTACTCGGGCGGAAGCCCTATTCGATCAGCATTGCGGCGAAAGACCACCCCGAACAGCTCGGATTTCCGGTCAGCCGCATCGGAACGATCACGGTCATCCCGCGGATTTCGTTCCTGAAATTTCTTGGATATGAGGTGGAGGCATGATCGACACGTTGTTTTTCGGCGGCATCGCCGCTGCGGTGATCGCGCTCAACGGCTGCGACTTTACGACGGGTCTCGCCGTCATCGGCGCTTGCGCGGTGTGCAAGGTGCTGTATGAGTTGCTGCCGTATATCGATAGGGGGTGCAGACGGTGAAATTCACTCCGGAGGAAATAGAAGAGATGCGTCGGGCAGACGAGGAGATCGAGCAAGATTTTCGATGGACGAACGATGAGTTGGCGGCATCGCGCAGGAGAGATGCCGAAATCACCCTTTTGCGAAAAGATAGCAGGGGGCGCAGCATCGCCGAGTATCAGCGGGCTTACCGAGAGGCGAACAAGGATAGCATCGCCGAGAAGCAGCGGGCTTACTACGAGGCGAACAAGGATAGCATCGCCGAGAAGCATCGATGGATTAGAAATAGGCGCTTGAATCGTGGGTACAGCCAACGTTCATTGGCGGAAGCCATAGGCAGCTCTCAGGCGATGATTTCGCGGTTGGAATCGGGAGAAATGAAATTGGAAGCATTCTTTGCAAAAGATGCTCTTTGCGCTGTCTTGGGGGTGCGCTTATGAGAAAGCCGGACAAGCGCACGAGAGAACAGCGCAAGGCCGATGAATCGGCGATGTTTGCGGCGGCGTGTTTGGGCGCGACGATTCTCTTGATCGCGATCTCAATCCTTGCCACCAGCGCGCAGGCGGTCGATGCGGAACCGGAAGAAGCCCCCATCGTAGAGGAGTATGACCCCGCGTGGGATATTCCCGCTACGGAAAGCGCGGTGTGCGAGGACGTGTTTCTCGGCGAGTTTACCCTCACGGCCTATTGCCCCGGACGCTGTTGCTGTGGCAAGTGGGCAAGCGGATACACCGCGACTGGCACGCTGGCAACGGAGGGGCGCACGATTGCGGTCGACCCCAAGTTGATTCCTTACGGGACGCGCGTCCTGCTGATCTGGCCGGACGGCACGCAGCACAGCTACATCGCGGAGGATTGCGGCGGCGGCGTGAACGGCAACCATATCGACGTGTTTTTCAACGACCATCAGGCGGCGCGCGTGTTCGGCGTGCAGAGCGCAATGGCGTATTTGGAGGGGAATCAATGATCTATCGCTGCACTTGCTGCCACCTCATTTTTGACGAGCCGGACGTTATGCGTCGGCGCGAAAATCTTGACGGTGAGCGCGGCTACGTCCTCGTGACGGAAAAGTTCTGCCCAGACTGCGGCGCAGAGGAAATGTATTTTGAAGAATTGGAGGAGACCGAAGATGGATAACACCCTGATGAAAGTGACTCAACTCCCCGTGATCGAGGAGCATTTGAGGAGCCGGAAGGAGCAGACGGAGCAGCGCGTCGCAGAGGCAATGAGCCTTGTCTGCACCGACGAGACCTTAACCAGCGTGAAGAACATTCGCGCCGAAATGAACCGCGAGTTTGCCGATGCCGAGACCCAGCGCAAGGCCATTAAATCCGCAATCATGGAGAAGTACGACAGCTTCGAATCCGTCTACCGTGAGTGCATCGCCGACCCGTACAAGCGCGCCGACGCAGACCTGAAAGCCAAGATCGACGCGACGGAAAGCGAGATCAAGAGCCGCTGCGAGGAAATGCTGCTGGGCTATTTTCGGGAGCTGTGCGCGGTCAACGAGATCGACTTCCTTTCGTTCGGGCAGACCGGCGTTAAGGTCGATATGGCGAGCGCCAGAGCCAAGACGCCGAAGAAGCTCATGGAGCAGATCAAGCTAAAGGTGGACGGCGTGGCGCAGGACATGAAAACCATCGGCACGATGGGCGAGAACGCGCCGGAGATCATGGTGGAGTACAAAAATAACCTCGACCTCTCGCTTGCGATCTCCGTTGTCAACGAGCGTCACCGCCGCGCCGAGGAGGAGCGCGAGGCCGTGAAACGCCACACGGTTACTCCAGCAGCGCGCGCTGCTGGAGTAACCGTCGCAGCGGCCCCGCAGGTCGTCCCGAAGCGCGTGGAGCAGGCGGCGGTCGAACACCTCACGGTGTCGTTCCGCGTGACCGATACGCGCGAGCGCCTGCGCCTTTTGAAGCAATTCCTTGTCAGCAATGGCTATCAGTACGAATGATTATTTTAAGGAGGATATTACCATGAACGAAATGCAGACCTACAACAGCACCGAAGTTGTGAGCGCCAAGAGCGTGAACGCCGAAATGATGATCTCCCGTCAGGCGCAGGAGGTACAGGCGGCAATGGTCGTCGCCAAGCGTTTTCCCCGTGACGAGATCGAAGCGAACAACCGCATTCTCAACGCCTGCAAGCGCAAGAGCCTTGCCGAGCGCGCGATCTATGAATACCCGCGCGGCGGCGAGAACGTGACCGGCCCCTCGATCCGTCTCGCCGAGGTCATGGCGCAGAACTGGGGCAACCTCGACTTCGGCATTACCGAGCTGGAGCAGAAGAACGGCGAGAGTACCGTCATGGCCTACTGCTGGGATTTGGAGACCAACACCCGCCAGACGAAGATCTTCACCGTGCCGCATATCCGCTACACCAAGAAAGGCAGCGTTGCCCTCACCGACCCGCGCGACATCTATGAAATGGTCGCCAATCAGGGCGCGCGCCGTATGCGCGCGTGCATTCTTGGCATTATCCCCGGCGACGTGGTAGACGCCGCTCTTGCGGCGTGTACCAAGACGATGATGGGAAAGAGCGATGAACCCATGATCGACCGCGTACGCAAGATGGGACAGGCGTTCAAGGATGACTTCGGCGTACCGATGGAGTGCCTTGAAAAGTACATCGGCTGCAAGGCCGAAGCGTTCACGGCGCAGAGCATCGTGCGCCTGCGTAATGTGTATACCTCACTGAAAGAGGGACGCGCGAGCCGCGAGCAGTATTTTGATCTCCCGACCGTCGAAGTGGACGAGACCACAGGCGAGGTCAAGGACGAGCTGCCCGCTCCCGCTGACGCCCTCGGTACGCTGGACGACGGAAAGAGCGGCACCACCAAGCAGGTGAGCATGAATGATCTGTAAGGTCAAGGTCATTTCGACCGGCTCCAAGGGGAACGCCGTACTGCTGAATGATGAAATACTCATTGACTGCGGCGTTCCATTTCGGGAACTCGAACCATACTGCAAGGGATTGAGGCTCGTCCTGCTGACGCATGTTCACGGCGACCACTTCAACCCCGAGACCATCAAGCGCCTGCACTTCCTGCGCCCTGCGCTGCGCTGGTGCGTCCCTCCGTGGCTCATGGAACCGATGGGACGCATCGGCGTGGACCGCCGCGTGACCGACGAGGGCATGGCAGGCCATGTGCTGTTCTACTCCTGTTCCCTTCTCTACCCCGTCTGTGTGTCCTACAATTCCATTCCTCACGATGTCCCGAATTGTGCGTGGCATATCGAATTTGCAAACGGCGAGCGCGTGTTCTATGCGACGGACTGCGCCTCGCTGGACGGCATTGTGGCGCAGGCCTATGACCTTTATCTGATCGAAGCCAACTACGGCGAAGAGGAGATACAGGAGCGCATGAAGCGCAAGCTGGAAGCGGGAGAATTCAGCTATGAGAGCCGCGCAATGGAGAGCCATCTATCCCGCGAGCAGGCGCACGCATGGATCGCCCAAAACGCCGCCATCGGCAAGAGCCACGTGCTCTATCTGCACCAACACCAAAGCGAGGAGGAATTGAAATGAGCATGAATCGAATCTGCCTGATGGGACGCATCGGGCGTGACTTGGAGCTGAAAAAAACGAACAGCGGCGTGTCTGTCGTGTCGTTCCCTCTTGCCGTTGATCGCAACGGCAAAGAGGGCGGCACAGACTGGATCGATGTTGTCGCATGGCGCGGCACGGCGGAGGTGCTCTGCAACTACGCCGATAAGGGTCGCATGATCGGCGTCGAGGGGCGCTTGCAGATGCGCGACTGGACGGACAAGAACGGCAACAAGCGCAGGAGCTACGAGGTGCAGGCTGACAACGTGTATTTCGCAGACAACAGGCGCTCGGAGGGTAATAACACCGCTGCACCGCAATACGCCACAGAGAGCGCCGCAGGCGGCTTTGCAGAGGTCAGCGAGGACGACGGCGAGCTGCCGTTTTAAGGGAGTAGTCTATGGCAAAAAGCGGGATCGATTACTTTCCGCTTGATGTCACATTGAACGCAAAGTTTGAACTGATAGAGGCAGAATTTGGCTTGACAGGATTTGGTGTAGTCGTTCACTTGCTGCAAGAGATTTACGGTAAGGCGGGTTACTACATTGAATGGACAGAGGAGGTTGCGCTTTTGTTCGCCCGCAAGGTCGGGTTGGGTGGGAGCGTCGTTTCTGAAATAATAGAGGCTTCTATCAGACGAGGGATGTTCGACAAAGAGAAGTATGACAAGTACCACGTATTGACCTCTAAAGGCATACAGGAAAGGTACTTCGAGGCAGTCAGCCGCCGTAAAACTCTCGAAGTTGATTACAACATCCTTCTGGTTGATGTTGCCCAAATTTTGCCCAATGTTTACATTTCTGCGAAAAATGTAAACATTTTTTCAAAAAATGCTGACATCGAACGACAAAGTAAAGTAGAGAAAAGTAGAGTAGAGAAGAGTAAAGAAGAGTACATATTATGCGCTGAGCCGCAAGCGGCTGACGCGCCGCCGGTGATTTCTTTGCCGCTGAATGACGGGACTTTTTTCGACGTGTCGGAGAACGACAGGGCCAAATGGTCACAGCTCTATCCGAACGTTGACGTCCTACAGCAGCTCAGAAACATGGCGGGGTGGTGCGATTCAAATCCTACCAAGCGTAAAACTCGCGGAGGGATTAAGCGTTTCATCACCGCTTGGCTTGCCAGAGAGCAGGACAAGGGCGGCAAAGCGCCGCAAAATAAGCCGTTTGTCTACGACTACGGCAACACGGAGGGAAGCCTATGAACGTTGACGCATTGATCGACAGCATCGCGAAAAAGGCCGAGCCTGTACGTGATCTGATCGACTACGAGAAAGACGGGCTGCTGTACTGCGGCCATTGCAACACGCCTAAGCAGTGCCGCATCCCCATCGGCGGGAACGTCCGCCTTGTCGGGTGCCAGTGCGCTTGTGCGGCGCGAGAGTACGAGGCCGAGAAAAAAGCTCGCGCTGACCGTGAGAAGCGACTGCGCATCGAAACGCTGCGTGCTGACGGAATCCGCGACAAGAGCCTGACGGCGTTCCGGTTCGAGACGGCAACGATGAGCGAGGAAATCGTCAAGTGCAAGCGCTATGCCGACGCGTGGGACGATATGCGGCGCGAGAACAATGGGCTGCTGCTGTGGGGAAACACCGGCAACGGCAAGACCTTCGCGGCGGCTTGCATCGCCAACGAGTTGATTGATCGCGGAATTCCAGCGATGATTACGAGCTTTCCGCGAATCCTCAACGCGGGATACGACAAGCAGGAAATCATCGAGCAGGTGCACTATTACCCGCTGATGGTGATCGATGATCTCGGCGCGGAACGCAGCAGTGAGTATGCGATGGAAACGGTATACACGGTCATTGACGAGCGCTACAAGGCAAAAAAGCCACTGATCGTCACCACGAATCTGACGCTTGACGAGCTGTGCAGGCCGAAAGACATGACCTATCAGCGCATCTATGACCGCATCCTCGAGATGTGCACGCCGCTGGTATTCAAGGGCGATAGCATGAGACGCGACAAGGCAAATCAGCGAATGAGGCACGTCAAATCGGTGTTGGCAGGCGGTGCGCCGTGAGCGGGTATCGCGGGGGCATTTTCAAGTGCCCGTTTTATTCGCGGGACTACCGCGACTATCTCAACTGCGAGGGCGCGCAAGTCAAACTGCCGAAAGAAGAGCTGGACGAATATACGCGGCGCTACTGCGCCAACGAAGAATGGCGACACTGCCCGATCGCCCGGGCGCTGACGCTGCACTACGAAAGGACGGAGAACCGATGAGCGAAAGAAACAGAGACAAGATCAAGAAGCTCAAACACGAGCTGGGACGCTATGAAAAGCGCTGCGGTGACCTGTTGAAGGCCAACGCGCAACTCGCCTGCCGCGCCGCGGGAGTGTCCGAGATCAGCATGGCGATGGACGCGCTGCTGGCGCAGGTAGCAATCGCCTACGGAGAGGACGCGGTAGATCCCAACACCGGAGCCGTCATCGGCAAGCGACTGACGCTGCCGAAGTTTGACGCGAGGGAAACCTACCGCAAGTACGAAGTGCATGCCCGCCGCGACGAGGAGCAGTACATCATCGGCGTGGGGCTGCGCGACGATCCTGCGGACAGCAAGGGCGAAACGGAGGCCAAAGATGGGGCTGACGTCAGTTGACCTTGCACGGCTCGGCCCTAAAGCGCAGAAGCAGGTGCGCAAGACGATGAGCAGGGAACGGCGGCAGGCCGAAAGCGTGCATTTTTTCGTTGACGGCAGGCCCGTCCCGAAGGGTAGGCCCCGCGTCACGCGGCATGGTACTTACACGCCGAAGAGCACACAGGAATACGAGGCTGCCATACGTGCGGCATGGGAACGGGAGCACGTGATGCCGTTTGCCGAGGGCGATGCGCTGGAACTCGATGTTGTAGCGTATTTCTCGATTCCGAAGGGGACGCCGAAGAAACGAAGCGAGGAAATGGTTGCTAAACCGTACACAAAGCGCGGGGACCTCGACAACATCGTCAAATCCGTCATGGATGCGCTCAACGGGTACGCTTACCCGGATGACGCGGCGATATGGAATATTGCGGCGAGGAAAAGATACACGAATGAGACGCCAGTCACGATAGTAACGCTGACCAAATCGCGAAGCGCAAGGGAGTTTACCGATGAGCTTTGAGCATTGCCTGCATTGCCTGCCGCCGACGCGGTATCCCGGCTGCCATAGCAAATGCCCGCACTATCAGGCGGACATCGACCGCTATTACATAGCAAAAGCCGAGGAGGCGCGGCAGTTGCAGGAGAAAGACGATTATCTGTCTGCGCGCAAATTCAAGACGCGGCGCATGCAGGACTTAAAAAAATAAAAGGGAGCAAGAAAAGATGTTGACAGAAAAAGAGTTGGGCGAACGGCTCAAGAATATTCGCGAAGTGCGCCGCGTCAGCCAGTTCCGGCTTGGCGAAATGGTGGAATGCGGGCAGGGGCATATCGGGAAGCTGGAAAAGGGTGAGCACTACCCGAAGCTGCCGACGCTGTACAAGATAAGCGAAGCGCTGAATATTTCCGTAAGTGATATTTTGGCGGAATCTCCGCCGTCAAAGAATGGGATGCTTTCGCCGGAGGAAGTCGGCGCAAACATCCGCAAATGGAGAACCATGCGGGGGCTTGGCGTGAAGAAACTGGCGGAAAAGTCGGGCGTATCGCGCAACAGCATCCGAAACCTTGAGACCGGCAAGTGCATGAGCTTTTTAACCACGTATCAGTACATTGCCGAAGCGCTGGGGGTGACCGTCGGGACGCTACTCGGCGAGACGGGTGGTGAGGAATGATGAAAGCTGTGCCATTTAAGACGGTGGCGGATCCACAGCTCAAGGAAGCCTTGCAGTCCTCTGGCATGACACCGCCGGAGTTGAGCAAGAAGATCGGCGTCTCCCCGCTCTGCGTGTGGCGATGGACAACGGGGAAGAATGAATTCAGCATCGGTGTTATCAAGGCGATTCTTGCGGTGACGGGACTGACATTTGAAGAGGCTTTCGGGGAGGTGCACGCATGAGCAAGATCATGAGACCGAAAACGCCATTTGAGTTCTGCGCTTATCCGGTGCTCAAGGAGGCGCTGGAAAAGATGAACTATAACCAAACCGAACCGGCGCAATCCCTCGGCACATCGCAGTTTACGGTGTCGGCGTGGGCGCGCGGCGACCGCGATGTGACGGTGCGGCTGCTGCTGGCGCTGGAAGACTTGACGGGGATGACGTTCCGGGAAATGTTCGGAGAATGCGAGGGGAGACAATGAACAACGATTTAATGTTTTCGTCAAAATCTGAAATGTGGGAGACCCCGCAAGCTTTCTTTGACGATCTCAACAACCTCTTCCAATTTACGCTGGATGCCTGCGCAACGCCGGAAAACGCGAAATGCGAACGCTATTTCACCCCAGAGATGGACGGACTGAAACAGGAATGGGACGGCGTTGTGTGGTGCAATCCCCCATACGGGCGCGGCGTTGGGGCGTGGGTAGAGAAAGCGCATCGAACCGCCGAGGAATCAGACGCAACGGGTGTGATGCTGCTTCCGGCGCGGACGGATACCGCTTGGTTCCACGATTACTGCTATAACGACGAATATGCAACCATCAATTTCGTGCGTGGGAGATTAAAGTTCGGCGGAGAAAAGAACAGTGCCCCATTCCCAAGCATGGTGGTGATTTTTCGCCGCCCCGCGAAAGCGCTACATTAGGGAGGGATAACCATGTACATTGGCGAACCATTTAGTTGGAAGCCTGCCGCGCTGACGATCACGATTAAAGCCAACGTCCCCGCCGCTGATGCGCAGGGCATCAAGGAGCGCATCGCCATGGACATTGAGCGATACGGCGACTGCAAGGTCGTGAGCATCGTGAGCGACCGGGGGCGGGAAGAACAATTACGAATGAAATAACGCCTGCGGGCGAAAAAGAAAGGAATTTTGCTATGAAAAAGTACATTGGAACGAAACTTATCGAGGCGGCACCGGCTATTCGCAAGGGCGGCAAAGTTTACGAGAAGACCCAGCCCATCCCGAGAAGCATGGAGCCTGAGGAAGATGGTTACAAAGTCCGCTACTCTGACGGATACGAATCTTTCAGCCCGAAGCAGGTTTTTGAAGAGGCATATCGCCCGACTGACGGGCTGAGTTTTGGACTTGCTATCGAGGCGGCGAAGAAGGGCATGAAGATTGCACGCCGCGGCTGGAACGGTAAGAACCAGTACGTCGAGCTTGCGAAGCGTATCAGCTACGAGAACGCTGCGCACGAGGTCATCAACGCGCAGCACGCGGCCATCGGCAACAAGGCTCTCGCCTTTGTCGGTACGAGCGGCGTGCAGCTCGGCTGGCTGGCCTCGCAGGCCGACATGCTGGCTGATGACTGGATGATCGTCGGGGAAGAGGTGTCCGAATGAGCATCAACATCAAGAAGTACACCAAAGACCAGATGGCGAAGATGGTGGAGGACGCGCAGGAGAAGACTGCGGCGCTTGAAGCAGAGATCATCGAGCTGAAAAACTGTATCGACGAGAAGAATGATCTGATTGCCGAATATGCGAACCTAAAGGCGGCGATGCAGCGAAAGAACGTCGCTTTGACCGAGCGGCTTGACCAGATGAACGGCGAGGCCATCACCCGCGAGAATGTGGTTGCGAATCTGAAAGCGGATGCGGATGTGTTGCGAAACAAGCTTGCTGACACTGAGGCGGCGCTTGGGCGAGCGAATGATGAGTGCGCTTTTAAGCAAGAGGCCCTTAATGTAATGCGCAACAGGCGCTACAACGCCGAGCAGCGCGCTAATTACGCAGAAACCCACCCGTGGCGAAACCTGTGGGCGTGGGCGAAGAGAAAGCTCAAAATGGCATAAGAAGAGGCAGGGCGAAAGCCCTGCTTCTTTTTTTCCCGTGAGGGAGAACCCCTTTCTTTTCTTTTATATTTCTTTTCTTTCGGGAGAGGGTGCTATACGCAGGATGTATCTATGTTGTGTGTATGTAACTATACAGGGGAGAGCGCAGAAAGGAAAGAGAAAGTTTCTGCGCCCGTGGTGAGAAATAAAAGATGGCGTGTTACCGTCGGAAATAGGAAGCTCGGTTCCCCGAGCGGGGATAAGAATGCTGCGCGATAAGGCCGAGGGGCGGGGGGCTTGCAGCATAAAAAAGAAAGGCGGTGGCGGCATGGCGAAAATTGGGCATCCTCCCAAATATGCGACGGTCGAAGAAATGCAGGCCGTCATTGACCGATACTTTGAGGATTGCAAAGGCGAGCCAATCATCGGGGACGATGGGATGCCGATTCTCGACAAATTCGGACAGCCGTTTATCATTCACCAGCGACCACCGACGGTGACAGGGTTGGCGCTCGCGCTTGGATTTACAAGCCGTCAAGCGTTGCTGAACTATCAGGCGAAGAAAGAGTTCGTTGACACGGTTACGCGCGCGAAGGCCCGCATCGAGGCTTACGCAGAGGAACGCCTCTTCGACCGAGACGGTCAGCGCGGCGCGGAATTCAGCCTGAGATACAACTTCCGCTGGGTAAATGACGAGAAGAAGGACGACGGCGGAGAGAGCGTGTGCGGCGTGGCAGAGCTGCCCGCGGTGATGCCTGCTCCGCAGGACGCGGGAGGTGATGTGAATGGCGAAGCGTAGCGTGGTATGGAAGCCTCAGCCCAAGCAGGCCCTCTTTATGAGCCGCTGGGAGGACGAGGCTCTATACGGCGGCGCAGCCGGTTAGGCGGGGGAAAATCCGATGCGTTGGTCATCGAGGCATTGCGCCAAGTAGATATCCCGTATTACAAGGCGATCATCCTGCGAAAGACCTTCCCGCAGCTTGCCGAGCTCATTGACAAGACGCTGAACTACTACCCGCGTATCTATCCGGGCGCGCGCTACAACGGCAGCAGCCACACATGGACATTCCCGAGCGGGGCAAAAATCATCTTCGGCTCGATGCAGTATGCAAAGGACAAGATCAAGTATCAGGGTCAGGCGTATGACTTTATCGCATTCGACGAGCTGACCCACTTTACGTGGGAGGAATACAGCTACCTCTTTTCCCGAAACCGACCGAACGGCCCGGGGACGCGTGTATACATCCGCAGCACGGCGAACCCCGGCGGTGTGGGGCACGGATGGGTCAAGGAACGTTTCATCACAGCAGCGCCGCCGATGAGGACCATCCGCGAGGATGCCGTCGTGCGCTTTCCAGATGGGCACGAAGAACATCGGCAGAAGAGCCGCATCTTTGTGCCGAGCACGGTATTCGACAATAAGATACTGCTCAAGAACGACGACAGCTATTTGACGCGACTTGCGTCGATGCCGGAGGCTGAGAAGAATGCACTGCTTTACGGCGATTGGGACACGTTCTCCGGCCAGGTGTTTATAGAGTGGCGCAATGACAGCGAGCACTACCGAGACCGCATCAATACGCACGTCATCGCGCCGTTTCAGATCCCGAAGGAGTGGCCGGTCTGGTGCGCGATGGACTGGGGCTATTCAAGGCCGTTTGCCATCGGCTGGTTTGCGGTCGATCATGACCGGCGGCTGTACCACATCCGGGAATATTACGGCTGCACGGGCACGCCGAATGAGGGCGTGAAGATGGAACCGACGGCGGTGGCCCGCGAGATGAAGCGTATCGAGGCCGAAGACCCGAATCTCAAGGGGCGGCACATCTTCCGTGTGGGCGACCCCGCCATTTGGGGCACGCAGGGCACAGAGAGCATCGGCTCGCTCTTTGAGCGCGAGCGCGTCTACTTCGAGAAGGGGGATAACGCCCGCATCGACGGCAAGATGCAGCTTCACAACCGATTCGCGTTTGATGAGAACGGCGTTCCGATGCTGTATATCTTCGATACGTGCAAAAATTTCATCCGCACGGTGCCAAACCTCGTTTACGACGAAAAGGACGTTGAGGACGTGAACACCGAGCAGGAGGATCATATCTACGACATGACACGCTATGTGTGCATGGAGAATCCCATTGCGGCACGGGTAAATAAGCCGCCGAAGCCGGTCTTGTACGACCCGCTGGACATCAATACGCCGAGCTACGACAGATATGCGTGGTTCCAACACAACTGACAGGAGGGGGAGACATGGCAGGGACAAGAAAATTCCCGCAGACGCAGCAGCAGGCCGACGCGGCTGGCGCTGCTGCGATGTTGGATGCAAAGGTAGAAGCGCCGCTTGTAGGCGCATTCCGCGACAGCGACGCGGCGATGAGCAGCGGCGCAGCCATCGGCAGCAAGGAGATCGGTGATGCCGTAGAAACGCTGCAAAAGTACAAGCAGGGCAAGAGCAACTTCGAGAATCGCATCATCAGCGAGGAGCGCTGGTGGAAGCTTCGGCATTGGGAGGATATCCGACGCGGGGCGAAAGACGCGGGGGAATCGCCCGAGCCTGCGAGTGCATGGCTGTTCAATTCGATCATGAATAAGCACGCCGACGCGATGGACAACTACCCCGAGCCCGTATGCCTGCCTCGCGAGCAGAGCGACGAGGAAAGCGCGCAGACGCTCTCGTCTGTGCTGCCGGTCATCATGGAATACAACGAATTTGACAGCACATACAGCTTCGAGTGGTGGGAAAAGCTCAAACACGGTGTGGCGATCTATGGGGTGTTTTGGGACAAGGAGAAAGACAACGGGCTCGGCGACATCGCTATCGAGGGCATTGACCCGCTGAATATCTTCTGGGAGCCGGGTATTGAGGACATCCAGAAGAGCCGCAACGTGTTTACGGTGGCGCTCGTCGACCGCGACATCATCGAGGACGAATACCCGCAGTTTGCGGATAAGCTCAGCGGCAGCAGCATTGAAACGGCAAAATACGAGTACGACGACACAGTGGACACGAGCAACAAGGTCGCCGTGATCGACTGGTATTACCGCAAGAAGGCCACAGACGGGAGGACGGTACTGCACTACGCGAAGTTTATCGACGAGGAGCATATCATCTACGCCAGCGAAAATGACCCAGAATATGCGGAGGGCGGCTTCTACGAAGACGGCGAATATCCGTTCGTGTTTGACGTGCTGTTCCCAGAAAAGTGCACACCTGCGGGATTCGGATATACGGCCATTGCAAAGGACCCGCAGCTCTACATCGACAAGCTGTGGGGCAACATCCTCGAAACTTCAATGATGGGCAGCAAGCGCCGGTACTTTGCGAGTGAAAGCCTGAACATCAACGAAGAAGAGTTCCTTGACTGGCGCAAGCCGATCATCCACGTGTCCGGCCAGATCGACGAGAGCAGGCTCCGCGAAGTAACGACGCGCCCGCTCGATTCCATCTACGCGAATATCGTGCAGATGAAAATCGACGAGATGAAGGAAACAAGCTCAAACCGCGACGTGTCTAACGGCGGCACGTCCTCCGGCGCGACAGCTGCTGCGGCGATCAGCGCATTGCAGGAAGCGGGCAACAAGGCGAGCCGCGATATGATTTCGGCGTGCTACCGCGCGCAGGCGAAGATCGTGAAGCTGTGCATCGAGCGCATGCGGCAGTTCTACGACGCAGCGCGTACTTTCCGCATTACAAATGAAATGCCATACGAGTATGCGCAGATCGGCGTGAACGAGCTTGGCGATCAGGTGACGGGCGTGGACAGCCTCGGCAATGACCTGTTCCGCAGACCGGTCTTTGACATCAAGATCAAGGCACAGAAGAAGAACCCATTCTCCCGCGCGGAACAGAACGAGCGGGCGAAAGAGCTGTATTCGCTGGGATTCTTCTCCCCAGACAGGGCACAGGAAAGCATGATTGCGCTCGACATGATGGACTTCGAAGGAATCGACAAGATCAAGAGCCAGGTCAACGAGGGCGCGACGCTCTACAACGTCGTGCAGCAGCAGAGCGATCAGCTGCAAAAGGCGCTCGCGGTTATCCAGCAGCTTACGGGACAGGACATGGGCATCGGAACGGCGGGCGGCACGCAGAGTGGCGGCTCGACACGTAAGAGCGGCAGCGGTGGAATTGAGAGCAAGAACGCTGACGCACAGAGCGCACAGACGCCGTACATGCAGAAGCTTGCCGAACAGTCTAAGCCGAACATGGACACGGGAAGCAGCGCGGCAATGCCGGGGGTGTAAGTGCATGACGATGGTTCACATCGAGCACGAAATTGGTCGCTACATGATCCTGTGCGAAGGACATTCGGCGGACGAGAAATGCTGCAATTACATCACGGGTGTGATGTATGCCTTCGGCGGCTATGTGAAGAACATGGAAGCTGAGGGAGAGTGCGAGGTCTATGGCTTCGAGATAGACGATGGTGCGCCGCGCTTCCTCATCCACTGCGGCGGCGACGAGCGCATCGAGGCGGCATTCATCGCCGCGTGCATCGGGCTCAAGCAGCTGGAAGACACGAGGCCGGACGCGATCTGCGTGCACGTCAAAGAGAATTAAAAAATTTTTCTCGCCCGTGGTGAGACGGAGGAAGCCGCATGTTACGCTTTAGGCGTGCGAGTGGCTTCCTCCTATTCATACGCCCGCGAGGGAGGGTCGGCGTTTTTCTTCATCTTTTCGCCGCTCTCCCCTCCCCTGCGGACGATGGGAAGCGCTGCACGGCCTACACGGAGGGCCGAATATCCGCGATTTGACAAGCAGGAGGGATACCATGGACCTCAAAACCACGCTTCGCGTGATCCTGAGCCTCTTTGACGGCGGCGCTGCCGCTGCGGGGGCCGCTGCCGGTGCATCGGGCGGCGCTGAGGGAGGCGCGAGCGCACAGGGCGATACCACAAACGCAAGCTCTTCTCCCACCCGGAAGGGCAAAACGGGCGAATACGCCAACGTCGTGTTCGGCAAGCAGGAGACACCTGACGATACGGGGACCTCTTCTGGAGAGCCGAAGGGCGAGGGCGCGAAGATGCAGCAGCGCGACGCCGGGGCTGCGGAAAAAGGCGGGGAAGACCTGAAAAAGGAGTTCCTTGACCTCGTAAACGGCAAATACAAGGACGTGTACACTGCGGAGACGCAGCGCATCATCAACCGCAGATTTGGCGAAGAGAAGGCCAAAGACCAGAAAATCGCCGATTCGCAGCCCATTATCGACACACTGATGCGCCATTATGGCGTGTCGGACGGCGATATGAGTAAGCTGCGTGCGGCTTTTGAGGGCGATGCGGCGCTCAATAGCGTGCTCTACAATGCGGAAGCGGAGAGCATGGGCATGAGCGTTGAACAGTACCGCGAGTATGCGCGGATGCAGCAGGAAAACGAAGCGCTCAAACGTCAGGAAGAAGACAGACGGCGCCAGCAGAAAGCCGACGAGACTTATAACGACTGGATCCGTCAGGCGAGCGAGCTGGTCGGCACGGCGGACGCACCGGGCGAGTACCCTGAGTTCGACCTCAAGCGCGAAGTCGCGGAGAATCCGCGCTTCATTGCGATGCTGCGTGCTGGCGTTCCTGTAAAAGACGCTTACGAGGTATCCCATTTAGGCGACATTCAGGCTCGCAGCGCAGCGAAAGCTGCGGCGGAGATGGAAAAGCGCGTGATGGATAACGTCCGCGCGAAAGGAATGCGTCCAAACGAGAACGGAACCACTTCCCAGCCGGGGGTCATCGTTAAGAGTGATCCGAGCAAATTCACGAAGGCCGACCGCGCAGAGATCGCAAGGCGCGTGCGGCGCGGCGAGCGCATCGTATTCTGATGCCCGCCTAATTTACCGACTGCAAGAAGGGAGACAAAACTCTATGAAGAAGTTCAAAGACATTTTCATTCTGCCCGTTATTCTGAGCCTGTTTGAGGGCCAGACGAACGTGACGACCGATACCGGTCTCTCGGGCGAGATGAAGACCTACTACTGCGACACCCTGATCGACAACGCCGAACCCGAGCTGGTGCATGACCGATTCGCGCAGAAGCGAAACATCCCCAAGGGCAAGGGCAAGGAGATCGAGTTCCGCAAGTATGATCCGCTGCCCAAGGCCTTGACGCCCATCACCGAAGGCGTGACGCCCAAGGGCCGCAAGCTGTCCATGACCACGCTGACCGCACAGGTCGACCAGTACGGCGATTTCGTCGAGATTTCCGATATCCTCGACCTGACCGCCATCGACAACAACCTGCAGGAAGCGACGGTGCTGCTCGGCTCTCAGGCGGGCCGCACGCTCGACACCATCACCCGCGAGGTCATCAACGGCGGCTCCAACGTCCAGTACGGCGAAGGTCAGGTGACGGGACGCCATCTGCTCGTTGGCGGCGAGGCCGCGGGCAACCACTATTTCACGGTGCGCGCCGTCCGCAAGGCGGTTCGCTTCCTGAAAACCATGAACGCCCCGCGCTATGAGGGTTCTTACTGGGCCATCATTCACCCTGACTGTTCCTACGACATTCAGGATGACCCTGATTGGAAGCGCCCGCACGAGTACAAGGACACCAGCAACATCTACGACGACGAGATCGGCAAGATCGCGGGCGTCCGCTTTATCGAGACGACCGAAGCGAAGGTGTTCCACGCGGATGACCTGACTGAGGGCGCACGCGACCTGACCGTCAAGAGCGCATCCAGCAAGGTCTTGACCGTAAACGAGGCCATCACTACTGCTGACGCCGCAAAGTTGGCTGGCCGTGAGGTCGTCATCGGTGGTGCACTTCTTGAGATCGAGAGTGCCACGGCCGCGGGTGCTGGCAGCGCGACGATCACGTTGAAAGAAGCGCCTGCTGCCACCCCGACGGCGTCGACCACCATCTATCCGGGCGAAGCCGGTGCGAAGGGCCGCAACGTCTACTCCACCCTCATCATGGGCGCGGAGGCTTACGGTACGACCGAGCTGACCGGTGGTGGCCTTGAGCACATCGTCAAGCCGCTCGGCTCTGCCGGTACGGCTGACCCGCTGAACCAGCGTGCAACCGTCGGCTGGAAGGCGACCAAGGTCGCCGAACGTCTGGTTGAGGCGTATATGATTCGCGTGGAGACCACTTCTACGTTTGACGAGACCCCGCTGACCTAACCACCAAGGGGGCGGCTGTGAACGCCGCCCCCGCCACTGAAACGGAGGAAAGACCGATGAGCGAAGCAAAGAACGCCGTTGCGGCTGTGAACGCCGCCCCCGCGGGCGAGGAGTACGTCAGCGTCCGCCTGTTCAAGGACAGCGGCAAGTACAAGGATGACCTGCTGGTGTGCGTGAACGGCGAAAGCTGCCTGATTCAGCGCGGCGTGACCGTACAGGTCAAGAGAAAGTTCCTGTGGGCCATCCAGAACCAGATGAGACAGGATGCCTCGACCGCAAATCTCATCCAGACGATGAGCAGCGACTACGTTGAGAGCGCGAAGGCCCACAACGCGTAAGTGAATACGACCGCGAGACACGAAAAATGAGTTGCGACACGGCGCAGCAAGGGACGAAAAAGTCGCTCTTGCTGCGCCGTTTTCCATAAGAGAGGTGACAACATGGTTATTGAAAATGCTTACGCGCTCGAAGAGATCAAGCTCGGGCGCAGGGGCGAGAATCAGGCGCGCAAGGTCGTCTTTGACGTGCTGGGAAAGTGGCGCGAGGGCTATGGCGAGGGCGTGGCGAGCCTGATTGTGCAGCGAAACGGCGATGCGCAGCCGTATCCCGTGACGGTGACAGAAGAAGACGGCGCGCTCGTGTGGCTGGTATCGAGTGTTGATACGGCGGTGGCCGGTGAGGGCGCGGCAGAGCTGCGCTATACCGTTGGCGATACCATTGTGAAGAGCCAGATATATAAAACACGCGTGCGCGAAACGCTGGAAAACAGCGGAGAGGCACCGCCTCCGGCCTATCAAAGCTGGGTCGATGAAGTTTTGCGGGCGGCGGCGGATGCGGAGACGGCGGTTTCCAAGATGCCATACGTCGACGAGACCACGGGCAACTGGTTCAAGTGGGACGCCACGGCGGGCGCTTTTGCCGACACGGGTGTTGCCGCGACCGGTCCGCAGGGCGAAGTCGGCCCCAAGGGCGACACCGGCGCACAGGGACCAAAGGGCGACACAGGCTCGACCGGCCCCAAGGGCGACACGGGCGCAACCGGCGCACAGGGTCCAAAAGGCGAGACCGGCGCAACCGGCGCGACCGGTCCGCAGGGCCCCAAAGGTGAAACCGGCGCGCGCGGCCCGCAGGGAGAGCAGGGCATTCAAGGCGAGATTGGCCCCGCTGGCCCGCAGGGCACAAAGGGCGACAAGGGCGATGCCTTTACCTATTCCGACTTCACGGCGGCACAGCTTGCCGCGCTGAAAGGCGACAAGGGCGATACCGGCCCCCAAGGAGAGAAAGGTGACATCGGCGCGACCGGACCGACCGGCCCCGAAGGTCCGCGCGGCCCGAAGGGCGAACAAGGCCAGCAGGGGCAGACCGGCCCGCAAGGAGAGACGGGGCCAGCAGGCCCCAAAGGGGACACCGGCAAAGGCTTCAAGGTGCTGGGCTATTACGGCACGAAGGCTGCGCTGGACGCCGCGCAGAAAGCGACCGCAGCGGCGGGCGATGCCTACGGCGTGGGCACGGCGGAGCCCTACGACATCTACATTTTCGACGGTATTACCGGCGAGTTCATCAACAACGGCCCCTTGCAGGGCGCGAAAGGTGACACGGGGCCCGAGGGTCCGCAGGGCCCGAAAGGCGATCCCGGCGAGACTGGTCCTCAAGGCCCTGCCGGGGCGGATGGAGCCCCCGGCAAGGACGGCGCAAAGGGCGCGGACGGCCTGCCTGGGAAAGACGGCGCAGACGGTGCGCCGGGTAAGGACGGGACAAACGGACGTGACGGCGTGACGTTCACGCCGAGCATGAGCGACGACGGCGACCTGTCGTGGACGAACGACGGCGGCAAGGCGAATCCGCAGACCGTGAACCTCAAGGGCCCGAAGGGCGACACGGGCGCACGGGGGCCTGCCGGCACTGACGGCGCGAAGGGAGATACCGGACCAGAGGGGCCAAGGGGTCCGCAGGGTGAACAGGGCCCGCAGGGCAAGACTGGTCCGCAAGGTGAAACCGGCCCGCAAGGCCTGACGGGCCCGCAGGGCCCTGCCGGTGCGGACGGCGCGAAAGGTGCGACCTTTACCCCTGCTGTGTCCGCGGCGGGAGACCTGAGTTGGACGAACGACGGCGGGCTTGCGAATCCCGCGACGGTCAACATCAAAGGCCCCAAGGGAGACCAGGGCGAGCGGGGCGAGAAAGGCGATACCGGTGCGACCGGCCCGCAGGGCCCCGCAGGCCCCGTGAACGTGCCCTCCACCACCTCTCTCATCAAGGGCAACGGCTCGGGCGGGCTGGTGGCGGCAACGCGCGGCAGCGACTATATCGCAAGCGGCAACATCACCAAGCAGACGCTGGTTGCATCGGAGACCACGCCCACCGAGAACTACGCTATCAACTGGTACTTTCAATAAGGAGGCGCTGAGATGGCAAGTGCAAAACTCGGCACCAAAGCCGTCGGCAGTATCGTCAAACTGAACGTCAACGGTGCAGCGAAAGAGTTTATCGTCGTCCATCAGGGCAAACCGAGTTCTCTGTACGACGAATCCTGCGACGGCACTTGGTTGCTGATGAAGGACATCTTCGAGGCCACACGATGGCGCAGCTCGGATGTGAACAATCTGGAGAACAGCACCATCCACAGCATACTGAACAGCCCGCTCTTGAACGCGTTTGAGAGCAACATCAGGGACGCAATCAAGCAGGTGAAGATTCCGTATCGCAAGAACGGCGGTTCCAGTGGCTCGGATCAGAGTGGTGCTAACGGCTTGCTCTGCAAGATTTTCCTGCTGTCCGGCTACGAGATTGGCTTCACGACCAGCGATAACCCCTACTTCCCGCAAGATGGTGCGAAGCTGTCCTACTTTGAATCTGGAACCGACACGTCCGCCAACAACAAGCGTATTGCGAAACTGAACGGCTCGGCCGACTACTGGGGGCTCCGTTCACCGTTCACCTACAGCACCAGCTTGGTGTGGCTCGTCAACTACGACGGCGTCGGCGAGACCCGCAAAGCATCCAACTCAACTGGCATCCGCCCCGCGCTCATTCTTCCGCCCGACATGGAAGTCGACAGCTCCGGCAATGTCACGCCACCCCCTCCCGCTACACACAAGACCCTCGTCAATGGCACAGCCTATGAAATTAAGGGTGGGAAGTGCCTCGTCAACGGCACGGTGTACAATATCCTCAAGGGCAGGACGCTCATCGGCGGGACAGGGTATGATATCAACTTTGAGCCGGATGTGAGCTTGACGTGGTACTTCAACGAAACCATTGATATAACGTCGCAGCCAGACAACTTCTGGGGGTATAGTAGCGGGATTGCTGTCAGCTTTGTGTCTGGCTATTATGGCTTTACCTACGACCATCTTATCCGAGACTACGACGACACTTACGGTGTAAGAACTTTAATCTACTATAGAAAGATTACCGAGACCAGGGAACTCGCCTACCGAAACGGCTGGCGGGGGGAGGTATACCGCACCATTACTTTCGACGAAGCCCCCTCGGGCGATCTTCTGGCGTGGCTGCAAGAGAACGCCACGCCGCAATAGAAAGGAGCACTCATGAGTATCCACATCAAAGTCAACAACACGGAATACCCCGCTACGGTCAACGGCAACCGTACTGACCGCTCGTGGGACGGACGTGACACCAAAACCATCTACCTCACCATGTCCCACGACGCCGTGGCGGCACTGCTGCCCGACAATACGCCGTGGAGCATCGTGCAGCGCGATATGGTGGACGTGCTGGACGAGCAGGGGAAGCCCACGGGCGAGACCAAGGAAGTCGTCAATGAGTACGACAACAGCGAGTACAGTCTTGCGGGCGACATCACCGACCACCGCGACGGCACGGTATCCATTAAGATGGGCAAGCCCACGGAAACGGAAAGCGCCAAAGCGACCGTTACCGCCCTTGCGGGTGGGCCGGTCACGTATGCCCGCGCGGTGAAACTGCGCCCCATTATCGAGCAGGCAGCGGTCAGCCTGAGCGACGGCGAGGCGGCGAGCGTGCCGGAACTCATCACGGCATGGGCGTACCCCGTGGCTTGCGCTAAGGGCGACCGCAGGAGCTACGGCGGCAAGGTGTACAAGTGCCGTCTGGGTCATACCTCGCAAGCCGACTATACGCCGGACAAGACGCCCAATCTCTGGACGATCATCAACGTCGACCACGCAGGCACGCAGGCAGACCCCATCCCCGCAGCGCGCGGCATGGAATACGAGTACGGCAAGTATTACCTCGACGGCGAGGACGGCAAGACGTACAAGTGCGAGCGTATCGGCGAGGCCGCGGGCGGCAAGATCGTCTTGCAGTATTTGCCGCATGAGCTGGCGGGGCAGTATTTCACGGAGGTCTAATGTATGAAAATGCTGAAAGCTATCCGTGACGCGGATGCGCTGCGGCCTAACAAATTGAGCACGCCGCGCAAGGCGGAAATCCTCATGGGGCTTGAGCACCGAATTGCCGAAATGATGGGGGTGGAAGCCCCCACCCTCAAGGTGAGCGTGGAGGATGACACCGCGAGTGTCGAAGACATGGAATTGCTGCTGGCGGACGGCCACAACGAGTGTTACCACCTGTATTTGGCAGCGCAGCTCGACGCTTACAATCAGGACAGCGCGCTCTATGCCAACGACCACGCCATTGCCAACGAGGCGGTGGCCGATGCTATGGCATGGTGGCGCAGGACCAACCGGAAAGAAAGCCGGGGCAACTGGAAGGTGTGATGACAAGTGCCGACGACATTTCAGCTGGTGGAGACGACCTTCCCGAACGGCGAAGGCAAAGACACGCAGGAGCAGATCAACGGGGTCTACGACTACCTTTTCGTGCTTCTGGAACAGCTTCGGTATACGCTTTTCAATCTGGACGGGAGCAACATCAATCAGAATGCACTGAGCGAGTTTATCAAGAATATTTCCGAGCCGATCTACGCCAAGATCGAAGATACGGACAAGAACGTAAATGAAATTTCCATTACAGCGAAAGGATTAGATGCTCGACTTAGCGATGCTGAGGGGGACATCACGCAGCTTGACACAACGGCAAAGGGCTTGCAGGCGAGCATTTCGAACCTCGACGGCGCGATCACAAACATCAAGGCCGACGTGAACGGCATCCGCGCGACGGTAAGCACCAAGATCGACGCGACGCAGGCACAGAGCATTTTCGACCAGAGCGCGACCGGCTTCACGCTGGGCGCGACGAGCGGCGAGAACGGCACGATCTTCAAACTCAACTACAACGGCGTGCAGGTGGCGAGCACGGGCAGCATTGATCTGTGCGTGGATGCGGTGAACATCTATGGCACGCTGACAGCGGGCGCGCTGCGCGGCGGAAGCGTGAGCCTGCTGGCCGGAGACACCCCTGTCGGCAGCATGGATCTTGCCTACACGGGCACGGGGCAGGTCGGCGTCGGTCTGACGGCGACCTATGGTGGCATGAAGATGCACGCAGCGGGAAATATCTTTCTTGAATCCGAGCTGGGGCCGTTTGCATTGATCGGAAAAGACGATGCCAGCAACTACCCTGTCGTCTCGCTCGGCGGCGGCTATCTGGTGCTGAGCGGCAACTACATGTTTGGGGCTTCGCCGCCAAGTGCCGCGCCGTATGGCACGGTGTTTTTCATCGAGGAGTAAGGCATGGCGAGCTTTTATTGTACGCTGTCACCGGTCGACGGAGACGGGACACAGCTTAGCGTCTACGCACGGTTTACTGGCGGCGCGTCGGATTACACGTATAAGCGCTCAATCGACATCCGCATCACGGGCGTCGGGACATTCTCGTTCGATTCGAGCGAGGTCGGCGGTGGGACGAGCACCTTTGTCGGCACGATCACAGGCCTGTCGCCGGGCACGGCATACGAATGGATATGCAACATGTACTACTGGGGCGGATCGTGGATCGTCTCAGATTACAGCGATTCCGGCACGGCAACGACGTACAGCGGCGGCGGCAGCGGAGGCAGCGCGAAGGCGGTCGTCAACGTCGGGACGTATGCCTATCCGAACTGGAAGAGATACCGCGCGATCGTCAACATTGGGACGTATTACAACACAAATTGGCTATCGGTTCGACCGGTCAACAATTACGGGAGCTATTCGCAACCCGATTGGAGGTAAAGAGCATGAATGAAAAGATCAAGCAGGAAGCGGCGCACGCGATGCGCCTGATCGGCATTTTGAACGTCAACGGCGACGCGGTGGACGTGGTGGCGGCGGTGCGGCAGTCGCTTCGCAATATCGCGATGATCTGCGACGGCACGGAAGCGCCAGAGAAGAAAGAAAGCGAGGGCCCGGATGAGACTGCCTGAGATCACGGCATATACGAACCGGCGCGTGCAGCAAGAGAAATTCGGAGGCATCAACCACACGTTCGGTGCGGCGGGCGGCGAACTCTACGACATGAAAAACCTGTCGGCGCGATACTTCCCGCTTCTCGCTCCCCGTTCGCGGCGATATACCGTCCGCAAGGGTATGGGCAAGGCGAACGGCATTTTCAGCGCAGGCAAGCTCTACGAGGTATACGGAGTGAAGCTCTACGTCAACGGCGAAGAGAAGACGACAGTCGCAGACAGCGAAAAGACTTTCTGCGCACTGGGCGAGCGCGTGCTCATCTTTCCCGACAAGATCGTGTGCGAAAAGGACGGCACGATCAAGCCGATGGAGGCGAACTACGCCGTGGCGGGGCTGAAATTCGGGAATGGCACGTATGCCGATGAAAAGGCAGCGGCAAATAGCATCACGACGACCGGTGCGGCGTTCCCGTTCAACGTTGGCGACGCGGTGACGATCTCCGGCTGCACGAAGATGCCGTACAACAACCGCACGCCCATCATCCGCGAGATCAGCGAGGACAAAAAGACGCTGCGCTTTTATGAAAACACCTTCCGCCTGCCCGACGGGCAGGAAAGCATCACGGAGCCCGGAACAGTCACGCTCAAGCGCATCGTTCCCGATATGGACTTCGTCTGCACGAACGAAAACCGCGTGTGGGGCTGCAAGGGCGACAGCATCTTTGCTTCAAAGCTCGGCGACCCGTACAACTGGAACGTGTTTGACGGACTATCCACGGACGCGTTCAGCGTGGAGAGCGGCACGGCGGGAGCATTCACGGCGTGCGTGAGTTATCTTGGCTACCCGTGCTTTTTCAAAGAAGACAAAATATTCAAGATGTACGGCACGATTCCGACAAACTTCCAGCTCATGTCGAGTGCTGTGCTTGGCGTGATGAAAGGCAGCCATAAAAGCCTTGCCGTGGCAGGTGAAACGCTCTATTACCTCTCGAAAGTCGGCATCATGGCATACAGCGGCGGTATGCCGCGCTGCATCTCCCGCGTGCTGGGCGACGATGTGCGGCTCTCTGACGCCGTGGGCGGCAGCGACGGTCTTAACTACTATGTGAGCCTGAAAGAGGATGGCAAAACTGCGCTGTACTGCTACAGCAGCGAAAACGGGACGTGGCATAAGGAAGATACGCTCGCCGTGGTGCAAATGGCCTATTCGGGCGGTATCATGGCCTTAGTAGACGGCGGGTGCGTGCTGCTGGGAAATCCGGCAGATATCCCGACCGGGGCAACGCGCGAGGGCGCTGTCAGCAGCGAAGCGGAGTTTGCCGACTATGACGGTGGATCGTTCGACGCGAAGCACGTGCAGCGCGTGCGGGCGCGCATCGAGGCGGAAAGCGGGGCGAAGATCGCTTTTCTCGTCAAGTTCGACGACGGCGCGTGGGAAGAGGTCGACCGCTGCGGGGCACAGGAGAAAGACGTTTTCACGCTCAACTGCCCGATCCGCCGCTGCGACCACTTTAGATTAAAAATCAAAGCCACAGGAGAATACCGGCTCTATGCGCTCGAGTACGAATACGTGACGGGCGGCAGAAAGTGAGGGGACAATGGCAGATAATTTCAAACACAAGAATACAGACCTGACGCTCATCAACGATTCTGGCGACCTTGATCTCATCCGGCAGTATACAGAGGCCTACAACAAGGCCTATGCCGAGGGAGACAAGGCGGGCCAGCAGGCGGCGCACGACGCAGCGGAGAAAATCCGCGCGAAGTACGACTATTCCGGCGGCGTGGACGGCAGCGAGTACATCAAACTCGGCACGGGCGCGAGCCCTGCAAAGGCTGACACGAGCTGGCTCGATAAGCTGGGCGACAGCAACTACAACTACGATCAGAGCGGGCAGATCAGCGCAAAGCTCGACGCACTGCTGAACCGCACGCCGTTTTCCTATGATGCAGCGAGCGACCCGCTCTATCAGCAGTATCGCAAGCAGTACACGCGCGAGGCAGACCGCAGCGCTGAGGATGTGCTCGGCAAGGCGGCAGTGATGACGGGCGGGATGCCGTCCACGGCGGCGGTGGCAGCGAGCCAACAGGCGAGCGACTACCAGATGAGCCAGATGACGGACAAGATCCCCGAGCTACAGCAGCTTGCCTATAGCATGTATCAGGATAAATTGAGCGGCGACCGCGCCGACTTGAATACGCTGATTGGGATTGAGGACAACAACTACAACCGCTGGCTGGCTGACCGCAATTACCTCTATCAGCTCGCGCGCGATCAGGTGGGCGACCAGCAGACGGCGGATGCGCTGGCGTATCAAAAGCAGCAGGACAAGCTGAACTATGACTACCAGAAGGAACGCGACGCCATCGAGGACGCACGCTATAATGCGGAATGGCAGTATAAATTGCAGCAGGCCGCGCAGGAAGCGGCGGGGAAGGCAAGCGGCGGTGGCTCTCACCGGACTTCCGGTGGCGGGGCACGTAGCGGAGCTACCGGCGGAGCGATGGACTACGAAGGCCTGTTTGCTGCGGCACAGGCGAGCGGGAACCCCAAGAGCTGGCTTGCGCAGAAGGCTAACTACCAGAAGTACGGCTTTACATCTTCGAGCGGGCTCTATTCCGACTATGAAAACTGGCTGGAAGGTCAGAACGGTGGAAATGACGGGGGAGGGCTCAGCAGTAGCGCTTCGAGAATATTATCGAGCTTAGAGAAGATGAAGACGCAGACCGGTAGCAATACAGGCATTGCAAACACGATTGCGGTGTATGCAGATCAAGGCAAGTTGACGGATGCGGAGGCGCGATATCTGTTCAGCCACTTTGGCTATGACCCGGACGAATGGCTTGAATAAGCGGAGGTAAATTATGCCGATCAAAAAGGAAAAGCTGGATTCTATCAAGGGATATCGTGAGTATCAGAAAAGAAGTGGGGCGGCTGCTGCGGTCAGCAGCCCCGCTCCCGCTTCCTACGCACCCGCGCAAAAGCCTGCGAGAGTAAAGCAAGACAAGCGGGAGCAGATTTACACTTATTATCGGCCTGTTTCTACGCCAAAGATGACGGAACAGGAGAAGAAGGCAACGTCTCCGATGTTCCGCCAGCAGCCGACCGTGCAGCAGAATGTCGTGGCACCGAAGAACCAGAATGCGCTTGCGCAGGGCCTCGGCAAGGGCGCTTTGCAGCAGCAAGAAGCGAAGAACTACCAGAGCGAAAAAGCCTTCAATCAGCATGTGCAGGACGTTAAGCCGAAGACTACGATGCAGCGCTTCGGGAATACACTCAAGGGCGCGGCAAAGACCTACGGCGCGGGATTCGTCAATCTCAGCGGCGTTGCGGCGCAGGGGCAGGGCGGCACAGCGATGTCGCCGGTCTATCGCTCTCAGGCGGAGACACTGGACCAGCAGATCGCGGCATTGGAAGCGACGCTAAGCGACCCGACGATGACGGCACAGGATATCGCCGATACGAAAGAAGCGATTGCCATCGCCCGCAGCGAGCGTGAGAAATACGGCAAGATCATTGAGAGCGAGGAAAAAACCGTAGAGGGAGCCTATGATATCGCCGACAGGTTGGCTGACAGCGGTACGAGGGATATCAACAAGGCGAAAAGTGGGCTCGGCAAGGTCGGACAACTCGCCGTCGACGTGGGCGTCGCGGGCGCGCAGATGGGCGCAGACGCCGTTCTTGGCCTCGCTACAGGCGGCAGCGCGCTCTTCCCAATGTTCATGCGTAGCGCGGGCGGAAGCGCGCAGGAGGCACGCAGAGCTGGCGCAACGCATGAACAGCAGGTAAACTATGGCCTCGCGTCCGGCGCGCTCAGTGTGGCGACCGAGAAGATCGCCAACGTCGCCGCGCCGTTCAAGAAGATGTTCGGCGGCGGCTTCCTCGACAATGCCATTGACGGCGCACTTGCCAGAATGAACGGCAGCGTGGCGGGAAAGATCGCGCTCTCGTTCCTCTCGGAAGGCGGCGAAGAAGTGATTGAAGACCTGCTTCAGCCCGCCTTGCAGACAATCTATAACGGCAAGAGCCTCGGCGGGAGCTACAGTGAGATGGAGGCATCGGAGATCATCAACGACTTCCTTGTCGGCGGCATCCTCGGCGGACTGGGCGGCGGCGTGGAAGTGGCAGCAAACCGCTTTGCGCGCTTTGATAACTCCCTCGGTGAGAGTGGGCGTAAGGCGATCCGTGGCTCGTATCAGGAGGGCAAGGACACGGCGGAGCACGTGAAAGACTTTATTCCTGCCTACAATGCGGGCGTGGAGGGCAAGGCGAACCCGAACCCGACGAATGAGACGGCCTATGCAGGCTATGTCGCAGGGCAGAACGACGCGAAGAAAGAGGCCGGAACGGGCGAGCATATTGACAGCCGCACGAAGGAAAATGTATCGAGCAGAAATGTAAACGCTTTCCAGTTTGACCACCCCGAGCTGCACGGTTATTACAGTACGGCGGCAGAGCAGATCGCCGGTATCGCTGATATAAGCCTTTCGCGCGGACAGCAGAAGGGCGCGCGGCAGCGGACGGCAAACGGATACCAGAGAAACAACCAGATATTCGAGACACCTGCCATGCGCAAGGCGATGGACGAGGGCCTGACGCGCACGCAAATCATTGATGCAGCGCAGCGCATCATCAACGATAATGGGCAGGAGAACGTCAAAGCGGCGAAAACGCTCGAGATCGTGCTTGACGACATGCTAACGAATGGGTACACTGCTGTTGATGGAACGGCGGTTGCCCCCAATACGGATTATATTGCAGCAAAGCAGCAGATCACAGGCGCAGAGGTGCAGGCGACCGGCTTTGACAAGTATGTAACTGACAACCGCCTTGCCCTCGAGACAGGAGAGGTAACAATGGATGAGCTGCGCACGGAATATGCGCAGCAGGAAGGAGCCGAACATGGAGAAGCAGTACATTTACGCAACGGCAGCGAACGGGATAACGGTGCGGATCCCCGCGGAGAAGTACGAGGCGTGGAAGAAGGCGCAGGACGAAATCCGGGCCGGAAGGAAGGGCGACACTTCGCAGACAGCGAAGCAGCTTCGCTCGATTATGGAGAAAAAGTAAGCACTGCGAGCTTCGGCATCGGTAGAGGCGCATTCAATGACAGCGTCTATCTTGTGAAGAACGAGACGGCGGAAATGCGCAAGGCGAAGGACCTCGCCAAAGAGCGCGGCCTGCGCGTGACGTTCTTTGCCGGGAATAATCTGACGTTCCGTGACAAGAGCGGGAAAACGTTCCAGGTGCGCGGCTACGTTTCAGGTGACCGCGTATTTATCCGTGCGGATCATCCGGAATTTACGTCGTACCAGATCATGCGGCATGAGGCCGGGCATGATATGATCGCAAAGGGCGAAGTCGATTTGAACGAGGTACGCACGCGCATCGATAAGACCTTTACCGGCGGTGAGGTCAACTCCCTCTGCACGGCGTATGCAGACGCTTATGCCGGCACCGAAATGACGGCGCAGGAAATTTGGGAAGAGGTGGTTTGCGACAGCCTCGGCGATATGAACATTTTCGCCGACAGTGAGATCAGCGATGCGGCAGCGTTTCTTCTTGCGCATATCAAGGTGGAGAGCGAAACCGTTGCGCAGGAAAGCACGCGTGCGCCGCCAAGCAAAATAAATGGCAGGGCGAGCATTGAAGAGGCTGCCGATGGCAAAAAATATGTCCGCGCCGACAGACAGGTCATTTTTGGAAATGACCCGCAGAGTTGGAGCGAACAGCTGGAAGACTATATTAACGGGAAAATCCGCCGTGGACAAGACGTTAAGCTTATCGGCGCGGATGGCGACGAATTGGTCCTGACTGCGACCTCGGCAGGGAAACTGAGCGACAACCACACCAGTGATGGGCGTACTATGAGCGAGGCGGCATTTGAGCGAAAAGTAAATGCAGCATCGCATATTGACGAGTTGGCGCAGGTTTCTGTCAAGGGGGACAGGAACGTTGTAGATCATAACAGTCGACATGGAGACATGGCAAGTAGCGGTTGGAATTATCGTACGGCGTTTTTCAAAGACTTTGACGGGAAATATTACAAGGTTACGATATCGACGGCGCAGAGCGCAGACGGTAAGATGATCTATAATATTGGGCAGATGCAAGAAAGAAGCATCCCCCAAATTAATGGCTCTTCCGCTGCGGACAGCGGCGCTCTGCGAGGGAATGCTTCTGTAGATAGTCTATCTCGTGGCGTACAAAATGTCAAGCTGAAGTTCAGCATGGAAACGCCGGTCGAAGAGACTGACAAACTGATCGCCGTCCACAACAAGGATGAGGCCAGCATCATGTCCGCGCTGAAGCTGGGCGGCCTGCCCATGCCCTCTATCGCCATTGTAAAAGCCAGGGACGGGCACACCAAGTACGGCCCCATCTCCCTTGTGTTCAGCAAGGACACCATCGACCCGCAGCTATTCCGCGCCAACAAGGTGTACGGTGGCGATGCCTGGACGCCGACAGCTCCGCGAGTAGATTACCCCGTGAACAGCAAAAAGGCATCCCAGGTGGAGCACGAGCTGCACCGGCTGGCCGGGGATGTCTCCGTGGCCGGGGGCATCTTCGGGAACAGCGCCGCCCTGCGCTCTATGGGCATCGACAACACCAGCACCAGGAGCACGGCAGAGCTGGCGGAGAAGCTGGCCTCCACGGACACGGTGCGGGCGGCCTATCTGGCAGACCAGGGCAAGAGACTGGAGCCGGTGAAGATGGACAAGGTGTGGGACAAGTTCGGTAACGACACCCTGCAAAAGGTGGTTGACCGCCTGGGCGTGAACACGCTGGCTGAAATCGAGGCCAACCTGGAGACCGGTGAGAGCGTGAAGGACGCCCTGGGCGAGAATGCCGAGGTCATCCGCGACATTCTCCGGGACTACTACCGGGAACAGGGCGAACCCATGCTCCGCAGAATGGCCGTCAAGAGGCATTGGACCGACGCGGAGATCAACGAAAGACGGCAGAACCGCATCGACAATTCCATGGACGGCGTTTCCATCTTCACCCTGGAGGACATCGTTCACCACGCATGGGATATGTACCAGGACGGCGGCGCGACCAAGGGCGAAATTGACCGGATGGCTACCTCTGACGCGCTGCGCAGCTCCGTGGATGACCACGCCGTTGAGGAGTGGATTGCCGGGAAGCTGGACGGCCTGCTGGGCGAGGCGGGCATCTACAATGGCAAGGACCCCTACACCCCCTCCGGCAATCTCCGCAGCTTCTCGCAGCTCCACTATGCCTACACCCTGGAGAACATCGTCAAGGCGATGAAGGAGGGCCAGGAGGAGCGCGGCGGCAACACCTGGGGCGCAAGCGCCAAGACCCTGCAATCCGTGGCGACGCCGGAATACCGCAGCATCCAGGAGATCAAGGCGGACAGTGGGCGGCTGGGCATGGACGAGGGGACCGAGTATGAAGCAAAGCTCCAGGCCATTGATGACCAGATCGGCAGCATCATCACGAAGATCAAGCAGGGAAACAAGGCTCATTCCGACAATTCCTTCGTCGAGAGCGACATCATCGGCAGCATCCTGATGGAAACGTCCAAGGGCAAGAGGACGGTGGACGCTATCATGCGGGCCTTCTCCAAGGAGGGGTACAAAATCAGCAGCCAGACGGCCCAGGACATCCAGGCCGTCTACCAGGAGGCGGCGGAAATGCCCACCGGCTACTTTGAGGCCAAGCCCCAGCGCGCCGTTGGGTTTGACGAAGTTTTGGCAGCGGTGATCCCGGACAACAGCAGCGACCGTCTGAAAGCCGCATTGCAGGATGCCGGGGTCAACACGGTGGAGTATATCGCCGGAGATGAGGCGGACCGTTTGGAAAAAGTCAACAGCGTGGATGACGCAGCATTCTCCCGCGAGATCCCTGAGGCAAACTACGAAACGTTGAAAAAGAAGTACGGATATATCCCGGCGGGCGAGCGTGCATACCGCGAAGTGCAGGTACCGAAGAAGACGGCGGATGACAAATATGTCAGCCGCACAATCCGCACGGTGCTGGAAGCAAAGGCCACCCCGGACGCAATGGTGCCGACGCTGGAACGAATGGTGGCAAAAGGAGAGTTCTCCTACGACCGCTATACGGACAAGCAGGCCATTAGTGACGCAGAAAGCCGCATAAAAACCGAGGGTTGGCAAAAGACCCTGAACAAGTGGAAAAGTTCCACCAAAGAGGGGATCAGCAAGGAAAATACGGCGATTGGCTGGGCGCTCTACAACAATGCAGCGAACAGCGGTGATGTGGAGACAGCTATCGATGTGCTCGACACCATCGTAAAGCGCCAGAGAAATGCGGCACAGGCGTTGCAGGCAACGCGGCTGCTCAAGCAGCAGGACACCAGTACGCAGCTTTATGCGGCGCAGCGCAGCGTGGAGAACTTGACAGAAGATCTCAAAAAGCAGTACGGGGAAAAGGCCCCTGATCTGAAGATTGACCGCGACCTCGCTGAGAAGTTCCTGAACGCAAAGGACGACGATGCGCGCACCGAGGCGATGAAGGAAATCTATCGTGATATCGGCAGACAGATGCCGAGCCGCTTCATTGACAAATGGAACGCTTGGCGCTACTTTTCGATGCTTGGTAACCCACGTACGCATGTGCGCAACATCGTTGGCAACGTAGGATTTGTTCCTGCTGTCACGGTAAAGAACGTCATCGGCGCAGGCATTGAGAGCGCTGCGAACGCGGTGAGCGGCGGCAAAGTCGGACGCACGAAGGCAATCCTGACGACGAAGGACGCAGGGCTTATCAAGGCGGCATGGAGTGACTATGCCAACATTCGCGAGCAAGCTCTCGGCAGCGGCAAGTACAATGATAATGTCAATGTGCGACAGGAAATCGAGGAAGGGCGCACGATCTTCAAACCGAAACTGCTGGAAGCGATGCGCAAATTCAACAGCACGGCGCTGGATGCGGAAGACGCATGGTTCTCCAAGCCGCATTACGCGGCGGCGCTGGCGCAATTCTGCAAAGCAAATGGCATTACCGCGGAGCAGGTCGCTGGCGGGAAAGGCATTGAAGCGGCACGCGAATACGCGATCAGAGAGGCGCAGAAAGCGACCTATCGAGACACCAATGCGTTTTCACAGATGATCTCCGATCTCGGCAGATACCGTGGGGATAACAAGATGAAACGCCTCGGAAGCACCCTCGCCGAAGGAATCCTGCCGTTCCGCAAGACACCAGCCAACATTCTGGTGCGCGGCGTGGAATACAGCCCTATTGGTTTCCTCAAAAGCATAAGCTATGACCTTGTGCAAGTGCAAAAGGGTAATATGCAGGCGACCGAAATGATCGACCGGGCCGCCGCCGGTCTGACCGGCACGGGGCTGATGATGCTCGGCCTTTATATGGCGAAAGAGGGCATTCTTCGCGGCAGCGGCGGTGATGACGAGAAGAAGAAAAAGTTCGACGAGCTGCAAGGACATCAGGAATATGCGATGGAGCTGCCAAATGGCACGAGTATTACGCTGGATTGGCTTGCGCCGGAAGCGCTTCCGTTTTTCGTTGGGGCAAACCTTTACGAGCAGATGCAGGCGAACAACGGGTATCTCACTATGAGTGATATGCTTCAGGCAGCAAGCAACGTGACGGACCCGCTTCTTTCCATGAGTTGTCTGCAAAGCCTGAACGACGTTTTTGACGCGGTGGGGTATGCGTCCTCCGGGGACACAAACGCACTAACCAGTGCGGTAGCAAGCGCGGCGACGAGTTATTTGACGCAGGGTATCCCGACGGTCTTCGGGCAGGCGGAGCGCACGGGCGAAAGCGAGCGCATGACGACCTATACGGATAAGAACAAATTCCTGACGCCGGATATGCAATATGCGCTCGGCAAGGCCAGCGCGCGTATTCCGGGCGTTGACTACGGGCAGATTCCCTTTATCGACGCATGGGGGCGCACGGAAAACTCCGGAGGCGTGGTCGCGCGGGCATTTAACAATTTTGCGAATCCCGCGTATACCTCGAAGGTAAGCGGCAGCAAAATGGAAGATGAATTGAGCCGCCTGTATGAGGCGACCGGTGAAACCAAAGTCCTGCCGCAGCGCGCACCGAAATCTTTTACCGTGAATAAGGAAAACAAACAGTTGACCGGCGAGGAATACGTCAAGTACGCCACAAAGCGCGGGCAGACTTCCTATAAGATCGTCAGCGAGCTCACGGGACTTGCGAGCTATAAGTCCATGAGCGACGGCGATAAGGCAGATGCCGTTGCGAAAGCCTACGAATATGCCAACATCGTTGGGAAAATGAGCGTGAGCAATTACCAAACGGACGGGTGGGCGGCAAAGGCCATAGATACCGTCAAAAAAACGGGCGTTTCAGAAGCCCAGTATATTGCGCTCTATCTGGCGAAAGGCGGGATCAAAAGCCTGAAGGACAAAAACGGTGACACCATCAGCAACAGTGAAGGCTTGCAGATCATGGAGCTTGTTTATCAGCAGAAGGGGCTTTCCGATAAACAGCGTGCAGCCCTCTTTGAGGACTTCGGCGTCGGAAAGAGCATTCGCCATTGGAACCGCGCGCGGGTGGACGAGCAGCTTGCAATCATGAGGAAGAAAGCGGCGTAAAGAAAAAGAACCTGTCGGATCACCGGCAGGTTCTTTTGCCCCGTGGTGAATTTGCGGAGGCGGCATGATAGGCTCAATGGAGAACACCATAAAAATAAGGGGGCGTGAAAAATGGATAATGCAAAGCACTACGATGACGCAGAGATCGCGCTGATTGAAAGCAGGTGCAAGAGCAATACGCATCGAATCAATGAGTTGCAGGAGCACCAGACGGCGCTTGACAGGCTGGCAACGTCGGTCGAAGTGCTGGCGACCAAGCAGGAGACCGTTGAGGGCGACGTCAAGGAGATCAAAGAGGACGTGAAAGCCATCACGGGCAAGGCGGGGAAACGTTGGGACAGTCTGGTCGACAAGGCCCTCGCGGTGCTGGCGGGTGCGTTTATCGCGTGGCTGCTGTCGGGTGTAGCCTTATGAAGAAGCTGAGAAAGCGGGACAAGTACGTCATAGCGGCAGTGCTCAATCTCTGCTGGTACTGCATTGCGGTGCTCGTATTGACCGCGCATGACAAGGTAGTGCCGGATAGCCTGACCGTCGCGTGGTTCGCCGCGTGGACGGCAGAACTCGGCCTGCTGGCTGGAATCAAAATCAAGGGAAAGGACGAATAACATGAACGAATTACTGAACAAGAGAATCGCAAACCTTCTTAGCGTGAAGAGCCTTGTGACGATTGCGCTGACGGCGACCTTCTGCGTGCTGACAGTACAGTCGAAGGTGACGCAGGAATTCAACACCGTGTACCTCATGGTCATCGCGTTCTACTTCGGCACACAGAATGCGGCGGGCAGTGCGAAGGGAGAGTGAGCGGTGTGAATATCCGCAAATATCCGGCCAACGCCGGGAACGTCGGCGGCAAGCGCACGGCGAGCGGTATCCGCTACATCGTCATCCACTACACCGGCAACGACGGCGACACGGCGATGAACAACGCCAAATACTACGCTTCGAACGTCGTGAAGACCAGCGCGCACTACTTCATCGACGAGAAGGAGATCGTACAAAGCGTGGATGACCTGCGCGTTGCGTGGGCGGTCGGCGGGAAGAAGTACCCGTCTTGCCCGCAGACGGGCGGCGGGACGCTGCACGGCCGCTGCCTGAACGCAAACAGCATCAGCATTGAGATCTGCGACGCGAAGAAGGACGGCGCATACGCTCCGGACGCGCGCGCCGTGGAGCGGGCACTTGCACTGACGCGCGAGCTGATGAAGAAGTACAACATCCCGGTGAGCAACGTCATTCGTCACTTCGACGTGACGGGCAAGCTGTGCCCCGCCTACTGGTCGGGCAAGGAAAACGCAGGCAAGTGGGAAAAGGAGTTCAAGAGCAGGCTTGCGGAGCCGGACTACCGCGAAATGCTCAAAAAGCGCTCCGGTCTGGCGGATGCGACGATGGACTACCTTGCCGCTTACAAATACGGCGGCGACCTGATCCGAAAGCTCGCGACGATGAAGTAACCCGGAGTTGGAGCGGTCGAAAAAGTAAGGAAGGAGCGGGCGGCGAAAGCCACGCGAAAGCGCTCTGCAACGTCCCAGAAAGGGACATGGACAGTCAGCACAAGCAGATTCGCGCGGAATTATCCGCGATGGCTCCGAAGCGAGCCGTGGCATACGTTTTATCCTTCGAGCTGCCGCCGTCGGAGGCGGCGTGCATCATTGAATGCGACGTGCGGCAGAAAAGCTGCGTACAGGTGGCAATGGAGCGAAGCCTGTCTGTTGACGCAGTGAAAAAATACCGCCGGCGCGCATACCAGAAAATTGCATCAGAAGTCTATGAAAAAAGAAACGGCCCCACCGAATAAACGGTGAGGTCATTTCTTTTGTGTAAAACCAGGCCGGGAATGACCTGCAAAATTAAAATATCACGTTTCATGTGAAAAGGCAAGGAGAATCGTTCGACAGGTTTCGACGCACTTTTCATACACTTTACGGACGCTTTTGAGCGCCCGTTTTTTTGTACGATGAAAGCAACAAAAGGAGGTGCGCGTATGGGATATTTCGGCAACCCTTATCAGATGGGGTATAACCCCTATTCAGGATATGCCCCTGCAAGCCCACAGAACGGCGCAGGAACGATGCAAGGCTTTGCGGGTCAAATTACCCGCGTGAACGGAGAAAACGGCGTGGATGCTCTCAGGATGGCCCCGCGCAGCGAATTGATCGCAATGGATATCTCTCGGTCGGATGTCCTGATCGGCTGGTATGTCAAAACAGATGACGCAGGGTACAAGTCGAAGACACCGTATCTGATGACACCTTACGAGCCAAAGCCCACGCAGAGCGCAGCAAGCCTCACGAGCATCGAAGAGCGCCTGACCAGATTGGAGGGAATCGTCAATGAACAATCCGTTGCTGGAAAGCCTGATGGGAAGCCAAAGGGCGGCAAGGCCGAATAATCCCCTTGCGATGTTGGGAGAATTTCGCAAGTTCGCAAGAGGCATGACGCCTCAGAAAGCGCAGCAGGAGATCGAGCGCCTTTTGCAGTCCGGGCAGATGTCTCAGGAGCAGTTTCAGCAGCTCCAAGAACAGGCGAAGGAGTTTATGCAATTTCTGAAATAAGCCGGTGCGCAACGGTTTATTTATAAAATCTTTCAGGAAGGAGTTTTGACACATGGATAGTGGTATGTCTCTCAGCGATATCGCCGCGGTCACCCGCGGTGCGAACGATGAGAACGGCTGGGGTTCCGGTTGGTTCCTCATTGTCGTGCTCTTCCTCTTCATGTTCGGCTTTGGCGGCAACGGCTGGAACCGCCAGGGCGAGTTTGGCCAGTACGCCACGGCTGCGTCGCAGCAGGAAATCCTTTTCGGCCAGCAGTTTGGCCAGCTGAACGACCGCCTGACCAACATCGGCAACGGCATCTGCAATCTCGGCTACGAGATGCAGGGCGGCATCGGTCAGCTGGGCAAGGAGGTCGCGCTCGCGCAGAACGGCACGAACATGGCCATCATGCAGACCGGCAACGACATCCAGCGCCAGATGGCAGACTGCTGCTGCACCACGCAGCGCGGCCTTGACGCCATCAACGCCAACATCGACGCTAAATTCGCAGCGCTCGAAAAGAGCCAGCTCGAAGGCCGCATCGCACAGCTTGAGCAGGCCAACAACCAGCTCTATCTGCGCGAGCAGATGTGCGGTGTCGTGCGCTATCCCAGCGGCTACACCTACAGCGCGGGCAACTCCCCGTTCTGTGGCTGCGGCTGCGGCAACGGCAACATCTGACGCCCTATTCGGCGAGGCAAGCGGGGCGGCAACAGCTGCTCCGCTTTTTAATTTTTTAGGAGGGTAAAAATATGAGTAAGTCTGCAATTTACACGACCAACGTCAGCAATCCCACCGTTGCGGTCGGCGGCATCGTGCCGGTCGGCTCGACGACGCGCCGCTATGGCTGCAACATCCGTCAGGACGGCAACGCGATTACACTGTGTGGGCAGGGCTATTACCTTGTCAATGTCAGCGCGACAGTCGCACCAACGGCTGCCGGTACGGTCAGCCTGACCGCGCAGAAGGACGGCGTCGCCATCATCGGCGCTACGGCAGCTCAGACGGTCGCAGCAAACGGCGTGGCAAACCTCACTATTACGGCTATTATCCGTAACGCCTGCGGCTGTGACGGCTCTCTTCTGTCGCTGGCGCTCGACGGCGTGGCATCGGTCGTCAACAACCTTGCGGTCACGGTCGAAAAACTGTGAACGACGATTCAGATGCTCTGCTGCTCGGGATAATTTTGCTGCTATTTGCTAATGCCATAAATAATGTCGAAGCTGCAGAAAGCGAGGAAGAAAATGAAACTCATTGAAAAACTGTCGGCGATGGTCGACGAGGAAATCGAGGACGCGATGAAGTACGCGAAATGCGCCCTCGAGTACAAGGACGAATGTCCTGCTCTTGCGAAAACTTTTTACGAGCTTTCCGGTGAAGAGATGCATCACATGACGATGCTACACGCTGAGGTCGCCGGCGTCATCCAGAAGTATAAGCAGGAGAAGGGCGAGCCGCCCGAGGGCATGAAGTGTCTCTATGACTATCTGCACAGGAAGCAGATCGAGAGAGCTGCCGAGGTTCGGACGATGCAAGGGATGTTTCGAGAGGGATGAGCGAGCCCAAAAAATGATGCACTATTAGCCAAAAAGGCCTCTGCCCGCAATGGGTAGAGGCCTTTTATGCGAGGGTAACTGCGGGGGTAACAGGATAGAAATATTGGGCATAATCGAGAATTTGCCAGAATAGTCTAAATATGAAAAAACCTCGGAACCGCAACGGTTTCGAGGTTTTTCTTGGTCCGAGTGGCGAGACTTGAACTCACGGCCTCTTGACCCCCAGTCACCGAAAAACGACGGAATATCAACGGGGAATCGCTCGATGGGGGTAACAAGGGGGTAACAGAAAAATTATATTGCATCGGTGATTTTTCGAAGGTCGGTGAGGCTGACATCCTGATAATACCGCAGCATTTCGGGGCTTGCGTGACCGATCAGCTCGAGTTTGTCCTTGTCCGACGCCTGAATGTTTTTCATCAGTGTCGCGAACGTATGACGGCATGTATGTGGGGAATACTTGTGCCGTTTGTTTTCGATTGGATTATCAATGCCGATGGCCTTTAATGTGGGATAGAAAACCTCGTCGCGGAAATAGTCATACCTGAACGCTTTTCCTTCTTCGTTGCAGAACAGCGCGCCGGATATCTTATCTTTCGACAACCGGTCTATGATGGGCTGAATCTTTGGCGAGATCGTGACGGTTCTATTCTTGCCCGCTTCGGTCTTGATACCAGCACGAAGCACCTTTTCTTTCTTATCGTAGTTATCAATCGACAGGCCGAGAAACTCTGTAGGGCGGAAACCGAGGTAGCACATGCAGTAGATATAGTCGGCGTATGGAATTACGCCGCACGCCTCTTTTATCTTCTCGATCTGGTCGGCATCAAAGCTCGCGCGCGGCGCGGCGTTTTCGCCGGTGACGGTGAGATACGGGGCCATACTCATAGGGGCGTATCCACGCGGAACGGCATACTTGTAGATCAGGCTGCACACGGTGCGCATATTCTTTTTCGTCTGTTTGGCGCGCGGGCAGTCATCAATGCATTCTTGGATGTCATCAATCTCGACCGCGGCCAGCTTCATAAATTCGATCGGTGCAAAATACTTTTCGGCAGCGGCGTAGCAATTCAGCGTGGACTTGTCGGCGCGATGCGTTGGGAACCAAAGCTCATATGCCTTGCGCCAAGTGATATCCTTTTCACGGGGCTTTTGCGTCCGCAGCATGGGGATATATTCTAAGGCTTCTCGTTTTGTGCGGAATCCGCATTTTTTCGCTTTCACGCGGGTCAGCTTGCCGTCTTCTTCACGGTAGCCTTTGGTGATTTCGGCTACCCATGAAGAGCCGCGTTTATAGACCGTCCCTGTCCCGTTGCCGCGCTTTGTGGCTTTTCGGTCGACAGATGCCTGCTTTTTGCCGCACATAGGACAAAACAGCGCGCCTTCCGGCAGCGCTGCTTTACATTTGATGCAATTCGCCATGTCAGCCCCTCCAAAATCCGTAATCTATACAATGAAAATCAATGTACACGCACCACACAGTGAGAAAAACGATGATGAGGAACATTATAGCAACCACGCCGTTTCGGATACGGACGCCGCGCCGCATGATCTCGATGGTATCAGCCTTTGCGTCAACGTGGCGTTCCAGCTCATCGTTGCGCGCTTGCAAGGTTTCCTCGGTCGGCGTCAAGTGTTCGGAAATTCCGAATATTTCGTCAAGGGATATGCCGAGCACCTTGCAGATCGGCGCGACGGTGTAAATGGACGGGGCTTTCGACATTTTGGAAAAGAAGTTCTGGACGGTGGACAGCGGCACGCCGGAAGCATCGGAAATATCCTGGTAGGTCAGTTTCAGTTCTTCTTTACGGATTCTGCACAGCTCTTGAATGTTCATTTACATCACCTTAACTTTTCCGGTTTTCGTACTTTTGGGGTGCCAAAAGTGGGTCTGTCGAACGCGGTCGAATGCCGTCGTGTTGCAAAGTCTTGGTATTGAAGTGGTAAGGTAAAGCGCGATATGGTCAAAACAAGCAGCGGCGACCGCTCCCCGCTGCTGCTGAAAAGCCCTCGCCGGTGTTGCAGAGGCGGCGAGGGCTTTTACTTAAATGTTAGTCCCAGCACACCGGGCAAGCACCATATCCGATAGATTGGCAGTATTCGATATTGTGAGCCCAATATTCGCTTGCTGCTTGAAACACCGGGCATTCGTAATTGTGATAGTACGATGACCCGTTGACGATAAATCCAATGTTGTTGTACAAGAAAAGAGCTGCGCCCAGATGGTCAGATAGGCCCTCTTTCTGAATCTTGACGCGGGCAAGCTCGGTATTCAAGTCTCCGACTTTTGTTCTGTATTCTTCAATAGCTTCTTCTTTTTGAGTAATCTTGTTATTGAGCACGCGGATTTCCTCGGCAGATTCCGCAGAATTGTTTGCCCATGAAATTCCCTGCCAGATATTACCAGCGAGGCTCAGCACAAGAGCGACAACAAGGCTAATCACCAACGTGCGCGGTTTGACCTTTTTGGCTGGCTTTTCGGGGATGACGGCAGGTGGGTTTGATTCAGCGGTTATTTCTGGCTCACTTGGCGGTTCAGGTTCAACTTTGGGCGGAGTAATGGAATTTCGGGCGGATTGGTCGTGGAATGCAGGTTCACCATCTGGCGATGGGGTCCATTCTGGAGGGTCGTTAAAGGCACCAGGAGAAAATAAGAGCCGACGCTTTCCAAAATAGATCATGCAGAAGTACAGCCAAACAGACAAGTATACTATAGCAAATATGCTACGCCCGAAATATTCAAACTCGTATAACCCCAAACTTGCGCTATAAATGGCGAGAAAAGCATTAAAAGCAATCGACCACGAGAAAAGGGACGCGTAGCATTTAACGCCATACCACTCCATTTTATTTAACCCGATGACGGCCCCAAGAACAAGGATAATGCCAACCCACATATATACAGCATTTATGATAAAGTACGGCTTTGCAGCTTCGGTTGCGGTTCCAATCGCGGTCGTTGCCTGCATTGTGCGGAAGAGGTTCAGGATAAAGCCAAGTGGGAGCCCGATTCGAGCAATCAGTTTATAAAACTTCATTGGGGCTTCTGATTCGCGAAGATAGCACGGGCGTATGAAGTGCGCCCGAATTGCAGAAATCACAGCTGAACGCCTCTTTCTCTGATATTTTATTCTCTTTTCAAAATACTGCGGGTCGTTGTATATTCCCATTTCTATAATCGACGGCCGTGGTGAAATGCACCGCGGCGCGGCATATGATAAGTGAAACTATTTACATACGGAGGATAAAAAGATGAACGAAAAGCAAAGAGCCGCTTACCTCAAGATGACAGAAGAAGAAAGGAAAGAATTCCTTCGGGGAGAGGTAGAGCGGATCGCCGCGCTTCCGGAAAGCGAGCACGACGCGGCCTTTGACGCGCTGCGCGAGGCCGTCATGCCGAAAATCACCGATCTTCCGGTGAAGGGGAGCGATCTGACCTACGGTGAATATTGTCAAAAGAAAGGTCTCGATTGGCGTACAGGGGAACCCAGCCGCGCGTAAGGTCACCATAGGGCACGCAGAAAGCAGCGGCGACGCGGCGCAGCTGCTCGTCGGTGGGCGCTTCCAGCCCCAGTGCGATATTCCCCGACATGTTAAAGTCACAGCCGATGATCTGCTGCAACGTGGCCGTTGGGACCTTATACTGCGCGGCCAGAATCGCGACAGGGTGCGGCGACCAGATGCGCGCGGTATCCATATCTACATACGGGCGCTTGCTTTCATCATTGAAAGCAGGCGCTTTTTCTGCGTCGCTTTCAGATAAATCACCGCTGTTCAATTCCTCAAGGGTTACGCTGAAATAGTCGGCGATCTTTCTTGCGGTATCTAATTTTATGGTTCTTGTAGGGTCATCTTGCAGTTTCGTCATAATGCTCTTACTCATACCTAAGTCAGAGCACATTTTTCCGGGTTTAATCCCCTTCTTATCACACAAAGAGCGAATGGTTTCGTACAAAGTCCCCAAAAAGCTACCTCCACTATTGGTCATAGGAACAAAAGTACTCCAAAGGGACAAAAATGGCTTGAAAAGTTTCCTAAGGGGAACTATAATAAGACCATAGGCAGTCCTGATAAAAGTACTCTGCTGGTTGTTGGCGCTTCCATTATAGTACTTTTTGGGGAACTGTCAAGAGCCTTTTGTGATAGGGTGAGGCAAACGCGCGGTTGAGAATGCGGCGGGTCGCCTTCCCGCCGTATCTCGT
>OMFM01000104.1_pt1 | contig 44230 bp, 38 predicted proteins | sample 1645661 | NCBI WGS metagenome assembly OMFM01 (sample SAMEA103958128, study PRJEB25191) | human gut metagenome | reverse complement strand
ACGATGGGCACCGCGCCGTAGCGCATGGCGATCATCTGGCTCAGGCCGCAGGGCTCGCTGCGGGAGGGCATCAGGAACAGGTCCGCGGCGGCGTATACGCGGCGGGACAGGTCCTCGGCGTACAGGATCTGGGCTGACACGCGGCCGGGATACTGACCTGCCTTCCAGCGGAAGAAATCCTCATACCCACGGTCACCGGTGCCCAGCACCACGAACTGGCAGCCGGTGGCCATGATGCCGTCCATGGCCTGCTGCACGAGATCAAGCCCCTTGTGGCCCACCAGCCGCGTCACCATGGCGATCAGCGGCGTGTCCGGCTCCTGGGCAAGTCCGAGGGCAGCCTGCAGGGATGCCTTGCACACGGCCTTGCCGGCCGGGTCTGCCGCCGTGTAATGCGCCGGAAGCGCCGGGTCGGACGCCGGGTCGTAGGTGACGGTGTCGATGCCGTTGACCACGCCGTGCATTTTCCAGCCGATGGTGTCCACTACGCTCTCCAGCCCCTCGGCATAGGCCGGGTCATGGAGTTGGGCGGCGTAGGTGGGGCTGACGGTGGTGACGGCGTCCGCCATGAGCATGGCACCCTTCATCAGGTTCACGTCGCCGTCCATGCGGAGGGTGCCGTCATCGTACCAGCCACGATTCAGACCGAAGAGCTGGTCTACGCTGTCGCTGCCGTAGCGGCCCTGATACTCAATGTTGTGAATGGTGAACACCGTGCGGATATGGCGTATCTCCCACCAGCGGGTGGCCGCGTCCTTGAGATAGATGGGTACCAGCGCCGTCTGCCAGTCGTTGCAGTGGAGGATGTCCGGCATCCAGTCCAGGCTGGGCAGCAGGTCGACGACGGCCTTGCTGAAAAAGGCGAAGCGCTCGCCGTCGTCAAACTCGCCGTACAGGCGGCCGCGGCGGAAGTATTTTTCGTTGTCCACGAAGTACCAGGTCACGCCCCGGTCATAGAGGGAGAACAGGCCGCAGTACTCATGCCGCCAGCCCAGGTCCACGTAGATATACCGGCGGAAGGTCATTTTCTCCCGCCACTGGGGGCCGATCTTGTCGTACAGGGGCAGAATGACGGCGGTCTCGACACCCTCCGCCGCCAGGGCGGGGGGGAGGCTGCCGGCCACATCGGCCAGGCCGCCGGTCTTGCAGAAGGGATAGGCCTCGCTGGTCACATACAGAACTCTCATGCCGCACCTCCTTGCCTTACACCGTGGCGCCCTTGGCGATGACGATGGGATAGCGCTCGTGGCCCATCAGGGTCACATTCTCGCTGACGGTGACGTATTTGTCGGTGATCACGCCCCGCAGTATGGCACCGCGCTTGACCACCGTGTCCTTGAACAGGATACAGTTTTCCACGCTGGCACCCTTTTCAATACGCACGTTGCGGAACAGCACGCAGTTTTTTACGCTGCCCTGGATGTCGCAGCCGTCGGCGGCCAGGGAGTTGACGCAGCCGCCCTCCGGGTCGATGTAGCTGGAGGGGGAGTCGTTCTCCTTGCCGTATACCGGACGGTCCGGGCAGAACAGGGCGCTGCGGGTGGCGGTATCCAGCAGCTCCATGCTGCGGTCGTAGTAGTTCTGCAGGGTGCTGATGTGGGCGGCGTAGCCGTCGTAGACATAGCTTTGCAGATGGAGGCGGCTGCTCATGCCCTGAAGGATATCCCGCCGCAGACTGTAACGGTTGTGGCTCAGGCACTCCGTCACCAGCTGGATGAGCAGCTCGGTCCGCAGGACAAAGATGTTCAGGCAGCGATAGCCCTCCGGCGTGTGCAGGCCGTAGGCCGTGTCGGTGATGCGGCCCCGGGCATCCAGCCGGAAATAGGTATCCTGCCCGTCGCCGGGGACGGCGGTGCAGACGGCGGTGATGTCCGCACCGGTGTCGATATGGCGGCGGAGCACGTCCTCCAGGGGCGCGTTGATGACCGTGTCGCTGTCGGACAGCACCACGTAGTCCTGACGGATGCTCTTCAGGTAGTTCATCACGCTGCCCAGGGCATCCACGCGGCCGCGGAACTGGCCGTCGCCGCGGTGCTGCTCATTATAGGCGAAGGCCGGCAGCAGCGTCAGACCGCCGAAGTTGCGGCTCAGGTCCCAGCTCTTGCCGCTGCCCAGGTGGTCCAGCAGCGACTGGCACTTGCCGTGCATGATGACGCCCACGTCCGTGACGCCGGCGTTCACCATGCTGGAGAGGATGAAGTCGATGATGCGGTAGTCACCGCCGAAGGGGATGGAGCCGTGGACGCGATTTTCGATGAGCTCCCGCAGACCGTTTTCCTTGTCGTAGGAGAAGATGATCCCGTGCATTCCGTTCATGGCCGCACCTCCTTGCCGTTTTCGCCCAGCATCATTTTCGGTTCGATGACCGCGCCGTCCGCCACGGAGGTCCGGGGCCCCAGCACGGCGATGCCCCAGTCCTCAAAGGGGACGCTGCCCGGGGCGCCGCCCACCACGGCGTTTCTGCCTACGCGGCAGCCCTCGCCCACGATGGCGTAGGACACCTTCGCGCCTGCCTCGATGACGGCGCCGGGCATGACCACGGAATAGGAGACGGACGCGCCCTCGGCCACGGTGGTGCCGGTGCTGAGGACGGCGTTCTTTACCTCGCCCAGCACGGTGCAGCCCTTGGCCACGGCGCTGTTGCCCACGTCGCCCGTTTTACCGATGTAGGTGGGCGGGCAGGTGGGCGTGCGGCCGTAGATGCGCCACTTCTTGTCCAGCAGGTTCAGCCCGGAGCCGGGGGAGAGCATATCCATGTTGGCGTCCCACAGGGAGTCCAGCGTGCCCACGTCCTTCCAGTAGCCCTCGAAGCGGTAGGCGGACATCTTCTCACCGTTTCGCAGCATAGCGGGGATGATGTTTTTTCCGAAGTCGTTGTCGCTGCGGGGGTCAGTCTCATCATCGATGAGGTACTGGCGCAGCTTTTTCCAGGTGAAGATATAGATGCCCATAGAGGCCAGGTTGCTTTTCGGCTCCTTGGGTTTCTCGGCGAACTCCGTGATATTATCATCACCGTCCACGGCCATGATACCGAAGCGGCTGGCCTCCTCCCAGGGGACCTCCATGACGGAGATGGTGCAGTCAGCGCCGGTGGCCTTGTGGCGGCGCAGCATCAGGGAGTAGTCCATCTTATAGATGTGGTCGCCGGAGAGCACCAGTACGTACTCCGGGTCGTACAGATCCACGAAGCCGATGTTCTGGTAGATGGCGTTGGCGGTGCCCTTGTACCAGACGGCGCCGCCGGCGCTCTGGTAGGGCGGCAGGATATGTACGCCGCCGTTGACACGGTCCAGCTCCCAGGGCTGGCCGCTGCCGATGTAGGTGTTCAGCTCCAGCGGCCGGTACTGGGTCAGCACGCCCACGGTGTCGATGCCGGAGTTGGTACAGTTGGACAGGGGAAAGTCGATGATGCGGAATTTGCCGCCGAAGGGCACGGCGGGCTTGGCCATGCTGCCGGTGAGCACGTACAGGCGGCTGCCCTGGCCGCCGGCCAGCAGCATCGCCACACACTCTTTTTTCATCCTTGCGTACCTCCTGTGTTCTGTTTTTTCTGGGGGCGTTTTCCCTCCCGGCGCAGCAGCACCGCGCCCAGGGGCGGAATGGTCAGGGAAAGGGAAGTCTCCCGCCCGTGGGAGGGGATCTCGTCCACGTCGATCCGGCTGCCCGCCGGAAGGGCGTAGCCGCTGCCGCCCCAGCAGGCGTCGTCCGTGTTGAACAGCACCTCATACCGCGCCGCTGCCGGCACACCGAAGCGGTAGTTGTCCCAGGGCACCGGCGCGAAATTCACCGCACAGATCAGCTCGTGGCCCCTGCGGTCCCGCCGCAGAAACACCAGCACGTTGTTGTGGTTATCATCGGCCACCAGCCATGTAAAGCCGTCCCAGTCCCGGTCGTTTTCCCACAGGCACCGGTTGCGCTTATACAGCCGGTTCAGCTGCCGCAGGCACTCATGGCTGGCCCGGCAGGCGGGATCGTCCAGCAGATACCAGTCCAGCTGGCCGCGGAAGTCCCACTCGTGCCACTGGGGCAGTTCGCTGCCCATGAACAGCAGCTTTTTGCCGGGGTGGCACAGCATATAGGCCCAGAAACTCCTTACACCGGCCAGCTGCCGCCAGTCGTCGCCGGGCATCTTGCCCCGGAGAGAGCCCTTCATGTGGACCACCTCGTCGTGGGATAGGGGCAGGACGTAGTTTTCCGAGAAGGCGTAGACCATGGAGAACGTCACGTCCCGGTGGTGGAACTGGCGGAAGTAGGGGTCCATCTTCAGATAGTGGCACAGGTCGTTCATCCAGCCCATGTTCCACTTCAGGTTGAAGCCCAGACCGCCCTGCTCCGGCGGATAGGTGACCAGCGGCCACGCGGTGGACTCCTCCGCCACCATCAGCGCCGCCGGGTCGGCGGCAAAGGCTGCCCGGTTCAGCTCACGCAGGAAGTCGATGGCCTCCAGGTTCTCCCGGCCGCCGTCCTTGTTGGGACGCCACGCGCCGCCCTGCCGGTCATAGTCCAGATACAGCATGGACGCCACCGCGTCCACCCGCAGCCCGTCGATGTGGTATTCCTTCAACCAGTAGACGGCGGAGGACAGCAGGAATTCCCGGACCTCCGACTTGCCGAAGTCGAATACACGGGTGCCCCAGCCGGCGTGCTCCCATTTCAGGGGGTCGCCGTACTCGTAGAGGCAGGTGCCGTCAAATTCGATAAGCCCGTGGCTGTCCTTACAGAAGTGGGCGGGCACCCAGTCCAGTATCACGCCCAGCCCCGCCCGGTGCAGGGCATCCACCAGGGCCATGAAGTCGTGGGGCGTGCCGTAGCGGCTGGTGGGGGCGAAGTAGCCGGTGCACTGGTAGCCCCAGCTGTCGTCCAGGGGGTATTCCGTCACCGGCAGCAGCTCTACGAAGTTGTAGCCCATGGCCTTTACATAGGAGGGCAGCTCCTTTGCCAGCTCCACATAACTCAGGGGAGAGCCGTCCTCGTGGCGCTTCCACGAGCCCAGATGCACCTCGTAGATCAGCAGCTCGCCGTTCACCGGCGGCTTTTCCAGCCGCTGCTGCCGCCAGTCATCGTCCCGCCACCGGTATCCGGACAGGTCGTAGACCTTGCTGTCTGTCCCGGGACGGGTGGCCGCATGGAAGGCACAGGGATCGGCCTTCCAGACCACCCGGCCGTCCGCGCCGGTGACCACATACTTGTAGGCGTCGTAGACCTTGGCGTTTTCCGCCGCCGTTTCCCACACGCCGGTATCCAGCCGGGTCATGGGCCGGGGCTGCCAGCCGTTGAAGTCCCCGGCCAGCGCTACGGCGCGGGCGTTGGGCGCCCACACGCGGAAGGTGAAGCCCTGCTCCGCCGGGTGCGCGCCGAGGTAGGTGTAGATGTCGTGGGCCGGGTGCCGCGTCATGTGCTCAGCTCCTTTTCTCTCACGCTGCTCGTCTGCTCTATGGTAGCACGCCTGTTCCGTCAAAGGGCGCGAAACAGGTCGCTGGTAACGTTACCGACATTGTACCCCATTTTTCCCGTCCCGTCAACAAACAAGGCGCTTTTTGTGCCGCGGCGGGGGCGGAAAAGGGCCGCAAGCACAAAAGGGAAACGCAGGCGCGCTGCGTTTCCCTTTTCGTTTACTCATCCCGCTGCTGCACGGCGCTGCTGCCGTTCAGGCCGAAGTCGTCCGCTACGCTGGCGGTGTCCCGGCGCAGCATGGTCTCCATCACCCGGATATCGCTGTCGATATCCATGGCATCGGTGCGGTACAGCTCGTCCAGCTGGTGCTCGAAGCCCGCCACGATGCTGTCCATGGTCTTTTCGATCTTGGCCTTGGCCTGGCTCAGGTTCTCGCCGCTGACGCCGGCCTCCTCGAAGCTGGCGTAGTTTTCCAGCAGCTTCAGGGTGGTGGGCAGGTAGTAGTTCAGGAACGTGCCGGCGGCGTCACGCTTGGCCTCGTCCTCTTCAATGAGTTTGAAAATACGGCCGGACACCTGCTCCATGCGGTCCAGCTTGGCGCTGATGGCCTCGTCGGCGATGCGGTCGTTCAGCTCGCGGATCTGGGCCAGGATGGCGGCGTAGCCCGCCGGCGCGGGCGCGGTCTGTGCGGGCTGACCCTGCTCCGCCTTGGCGCGGTGGGCGGCATCAAAGTACGCCGTGGCGGCGGCCTGGGACTTGAAGAACATACCGCTGCCCATGTCGATATAGGCCTCGTCACCCCAGAGGCCCTTTTCCAGCATCAGGTTCACGTCCTTCTCCACCCGGCGGCGGGACACGTCGGCGGCCCGGGCCAGATAGTCCAGGGGCACGGCCTGCTTCTGCCCGACGGTGCGGAGGTAAGTGGCAAAGCGCCGCTGGCGGCGCTTCATGGCGCCGCTGCCCAGCAGCAGGGACGCGCCGCCGGCCATCATGCCCAGGGGATAGAACAGCTGCCGCAGCAGGTCCATCCATTCATGCCATTTGATGGCGTAGCGCAGTTCAAAGTAGTCCACCTGCTGCACCAGGAAAAACACGCCCAGAATACCCACCACCGCGCCGATGATCTTCATGGTTTTGGCGCCCTTGTCGGAGTAGTTCGGCGTCTCTGTGACCTTGCGGACGGTGTTCTTCGCCGCGGAGGCGCGCGCCTGCGCAGGCTTCGCCTCGGCGCTGCCCGCCGCTGTCCGCTGCCACGCATCCCGCGCCTGCTGGCGCATTTTCCTGCCGCCGCCCTCGCTGAGCTTGCTCAGCAGCAGGATCAGGCCCACAGGCCAGGCCACGGCAAACATCACCGCGATGAATATCCACGAACCCAGGTCGTTATTGTTCTTTTTCGGCGGCTTCGGCTGAAGACCGTTGTTCTCGTCGTATTCGTAGCTCATGCTTCCCCTTCTCCCTTTCCCCGCAGCTTTCGCTTGTTGCCCTTTTCGTCCACGATATAGGTATTCTCCAGCACGCTGCGGGCATTGGCCATTACCGCGTTCAGGTACTCCTGCCGCAGTGCAGCGCGCTCCTCGATCTCCGCGTCTGTCAGCCCCTCGGCCTTGGCCTTGCGGGCCAGCTCGTTGATGCGTGCTATCTTCTTCTCGTCCATAGCTGTTTCTCCCTTATATGTATCGCCGTATGTCCACCGGCAGGCGGCCCTTTTTCGTGGGAGCGCCCACGCTGTCCAATACGCATTTTCCCAGACCGCGGCAGGTGATGGTATCCCCCGCCGACACGGGCTTGTCCGGCTTCACACAGGTGACGTAGTTCACCTGTACGGACCCCTTTTCCACGGCCTCCGCCGCCCGGCCCCGGCTGAGAGAAAATCCCGCCGCCAGCACGTTGTCCAGCCGCAGGGAGGAGACGGTGTCCCGCAGTTCCTTCACCGCCGCATGGGGGATCGCCAGCGCCGAAAGCGGCAGCGGTGTTACGGTGAGCTTCTCCCGGCCGGCGCTGTCCCAGTTCTGCAGCAGGAAATCCGTCATGGACGGGTCCAGCAGCACCTGACAGCCGCCCTTTTCCACAAGTATATCGCCTATCTTCTCCCGGGTCAATCCCAGAGCCATCAAACTGCCCAAAAAATCCCGGTGGGTCAGGTCGCCGCCGCTGCGGCACGCGGCCCGCACCGCCGCGATCTCCGCGCCGTCCGGCTCCGCCATCCACTCCGGCAGAAACACCAGCCGCTTTCGCTCCGCGCCGTCATAGCCGCCCCAAAGCACATAGCCCTCCCGGCACCCCAGCGCGTTCAGCAGATGCTGCGCCGCCGTCTGTTCCTGGGGCGAGAGAAAGCCTGTGGCCGTGGGAATGTTCCGCGTGCGGCACTGCTCACACTTATCCCACACGCGGCTCAGCAGCAGCCGTTCCTCCGGGCTGTGGGCGGTTCTGTCCAGCAGTTCACGTCTGTCCATGTTATGCCCCCAAATTCTGCGTGCGGTACAGTGTGGCGTACACGCCGTTCTTCGCCAGGAGTTCCTGGTGGGAGCCCTGTTCGGTGACGACACCGTCCTGTATCACCAGTATCCGGTCGGCCGAACGAATGGTGGACAGCCGGTGGGCGATGATCAGTGTCGTGCGGCCTCGGGCCAAACGGTCAAAGGCGCCCTGGATGCGGGCTTCCGTCACGCTGTCCAGCGCGGAGGTGGCCTCATCCAGTATCAGAATGGGCGGGGCCTTCAGAAACACCCGGGCGATGGCCACCCGCTGCTTCTGCCCGCCGGAGAGCAGCGCGCCCCGCTCGCCCACATAGGTGTCGAACCCGTCGGGCATGGCGCAGATATCGTCGTAGATCTCCGCCTGCCGCGCCGCCTGCTCTACCTCAGCGTCGGTGGCGTCGGGACGGCCATAGCGAATATTCTCGCGGATGGTGTCGGCAAACAGGAACACATCCTGCTGTACGATGCCGATGGCCCGGCGCAGGGAGCGCTGGGTGACGGCGCGGACATCGTGGCCGTCGACGGTGATGCTGCCGCTGTCCACATCGTAGAACCGGGGCAGCAGCTGGCACAGGGTGGTCTTGCCGCCGCCGGAGGGCCCCACTAGGGCCACCGTCTCGCCGGCGGGGATGTGCAGCGTCACGTTGTGCAGCACCTCGGCCTTTTCGCCGTAGGCGAAGGAGACATCGTTCACGTCCACGCAGCCCTGTATATGTTCGAGGGGCTGCGCGTCGGGCGCGTCCTGGATGGACGGCTCGGTGGCCATCAGCTCAATGAAGCGGTGCAGGCCCGCGAAGCCGTTGGAGAACATCTCGGCGAAGTTGGCCAGCTTGCGGATGGGACTGACGAAGGCGGTGACGTATAGGGAGAAGGTGATCAGATCCACATAGTCCATTTTCTCCCCCATGATGAGCCAGCCGCCCACGGCGATCACCGCCACCGGCAATATGCCGGTGCAGAACTCCATCACCGCGTTGAAGCGGCCCATCTCCTTGTGAAAGCCACGCTTGGCGGTCTTGAACACCTCGTTGGCCTCGTCGAACCGCTGCTGCTGGGCTTCTTCGTTGGCAAAGGCCTTGGTGGTCCGCACGCCGGACAGGCCGGACTCGATGGCGGCGTTGATGGTGCCGGTCTTGACCTTGGCAGCCCGGGAGGCGGCGCTCATCTGCCGGCGGCGGCGCAGGGCCATGGTCAGCAGGACAGGCAGCAGCACCAGCAGTACCAGCGCCAGCTCCCAGCGCAGGGTGAACATCACCGCCAGCGCGCCCACGATGGTCACCAGGGAGATGAACAGGTCCTCCGGCCCATGGTGGGCCAGCTCCGTCAGCTCAAACAGGTCACTGGTCAGGCGGCTCATCAGCTGGCCGGTGCGGTTGCGGTCGTAGAAGTCGAAGCCCAGCTCCTGAATGTGGCGGTACAGATCGCGGCGGATATCCGCCTCCACGCGGATGCCGAAGGTGTGGCCCCAGTAGGCCACCACGAAGTACAGCGCCGAGCGCAGCACATAGGCGGCCACCACCACCGCCATGACGATGAAGAATACCCGGAACTGCCGCTGGGGCAGCCAGGTATACATGGCGGCGCGGGACACCAGCGGGAACGCCAGGTCGATGCAGGCGATGAGGAACGCGCAGGACAGGTCCAGGGCGAAGAGCCGCCGGTGGGGTTTGAAGTAGGAGAGGAATATCCGCAGGGGGCTGCGGGTCTGATAATCTTTCGTGGTCATGCTATGCCTCGCTTGGTGTTTTTTTGAACATATAGTATAGCACATCGGCACGGCGTTCGCAATAGCACGCAGCGCCCCGGCTTGCGTGTCGGGGCGCTGCGTGTTATAATTGGGCCATGACCTGGCCGATAGGGCCGTCGATGGTGACGGCGGCGCCAAGACCGCTGCCGGCCCCGCCCTTGTTGATGACCGCCAGCTTATGGCCGCGGTAGTACTGTATCAGCCCGGCGGCGGGATAGACCACCAGCGACGTGCCGCCGATGATGAGCACGTCTGCCTGCCGGATATAGTGGATGGCGCGGGCCATCACGTCCTCATCCAGGGACTCCTCATACAGCACCACGTCCGGCTTAATGATGCCGCCGCAGGTGCAGCGGGGAATGCCGCGGCTCTCCGCGATGCGCTCCACACCGTAGAATTTCCCGCAGCGGGTACAGTGGTTCCGCAGCACGCTGCCGTGGAGCTCAAGGACCTCCTGGCTGCCGGCCTTCTGGTGCAGGCCGTCGATGTTCTGGGTGATGACGGCCTTCAGCTTCCCCTGCCGCTCCCATTCCGCCAGCTTGCGGTGGGCGGCGTTGGGCTGGGCGTCCAGGGCCAGCATTTTGGCCCGGTAGAAGTCGTAGAATTCCTCGGTGTGCGTCTCGTAAAATGTGTGGCTGAGCATGGTCTCCGGCGGGTATTTGAATTTCTGGTGATACAGGCCGTCCACACTGCGGAAGTCCGGTATCCCGGACTCGGTGGATACGCCGGCGCCGCCGAAAAACACAATGTTGTCACTGGCGTCTGTCAGTTCTTTCAGTCTGCGGATGGTGTCGTCCATACTGTCCCTCCATTTCTTTTGTAAGGAGCATACGCTATGAATATTCAGATCTTCGGGAAAAGCAAGTCCTTCGACACGAAAAAGGCGGAGCGCTGGTTCAAGGAGCGCCGCATCAAGTACCAGTACATCGACCTTGTGAGCAAGGGCGTATCGCCGGGGGAGTACCGTTCCATCCGGGCGGCCGTGGGCAGCTTCGACGCGCTGGTGGACAAGGACTGCCGGGCGTATGAGGCGCTGTACATGGCCTATATCACGCCTCAGGCGGCGGAGGAAAAGCTGCTGGAATACCCGGAGCTGTTCGCCGCACCCATTGTCCGCAACGGGAAGCAGGCCACCGTGGGCTATTGCCCGGAGATATGGCAGACGTGGGAATAGGAATAAGGGCTCTCATCCGTGCGCCGCAGGCGCACGGATATTTTTTAGTCGGTGTAGCTGTGCTCCGCCGTGACCACGGCGTAGTAATTGCCGTCCATGGTGCGGACCAGAGCGCGTATCTCTTGCGCTGCCTGGGCCGGGGTCTTGCTGCTGGAGAAGGGCAGCACCGCGTCGAAGATCAGGTTATCGTGTGTGGTGCCCCGGACCACGCGGAAGTCGTGGATGGTCAGACCGGGATCCACCTGCTTCACCAGCGCGGCCACCTGTTCCTTCAGTGCGGTGACGGAGTCGTCGGTGACGATGGGGTCCATGTGGATGACGGCGTGGCAGTGGAGCTTCTCCATCAGTTCCTTTTCAATATTGTCGATCACATCGTGCATGGCCATGATGTCCCCGTGGGCGGGGACCTCCGCGTGGAGGGTGATCATCAGACGGCCGGGGCCGTAGTCGTGGACCACCAGATCGTGTACGCCCAGCACTGTGTCGTTGGAGAGGACGATATCCCGTATCTGCTGCACCAGCGCCGGGTCGGGCGCCTGCCCCAGCAGGGGGGACAGGGTCTCTTTTGCGGCCTTGTAGGCGGAGAACAGAATGAACAGCGCCACCACCAGGCCCACATAGCCGTCCACCGCCAGACCGGTCCATTTGCCGATGAGCATGGCAAGGAGCACCGCCAGGGTGGAGACGGTGTCGGAAAGGCTGTCCGTGGCGGTGGCCTCCATGGCGGCGGACTTGATCTTCCGGCCGACGGCCCGGTTGTACAGCCACATATAGACCTTCACGCACACGGAGACGGCCATGATGGCGATAGCCATCAGGGAAAAGGTGACGGCCTCCGGATGGAGGATCTTGTCAAAGGAGGACTTGGCCAGCTCCACGCCCATCAGCAGGATCAGGCCCGCTACGATCAGGCCGGATATGTACTCGATGCGGCCGTGGCCAAAGGGGTGGTCGGTGTCCGGCTTTTTGCCCGCCAGACGGAAGCCCAGCAGCGTCACCGCCGAGGAGCCGGCGTCGGACAGGTTGTTGAAGGCGTCCGCCGTGACGGCGATGGAACCGGACAGCTGTCCGGCAAAGAATTTGCCGATGAACAGCAGAATATTCAGTGCGATGCCCACAGCGCCGCACAGGGTGCCGTAGGCGCGGCGGACGGCGGGGGAGGACACGTTGTCCCGGTCAGGAATGAACCAGCGGCTCAGCAATCGTATCATAGCAGTCGTCTCCTTTCGGCGGGTAGACCCGGCGCTTTGTCAGCCAATAGCACAGAGGGATGGCGTACAGCAGTATCTCGTAGGGGATGGCGGACATGTCCGCGCCCAGCATGGCCAGCGGGATGGACACGGAGATGTTCCAGGGGATCAGCGGCGAGAGGACGATGCCGGAGTTCTCGATGTCAAGGGCCATCTCGCCCCTGCCGTGGCCGCGCTTGGTGTAGTCGTCCTCCAGCAGCTGGTTGCACACCACCGCGCAGGTGGACTGGTTGCAGAACACCATGCTGCACACCACGGAGATCGCCGCGCAGGCGGGGAACCGCCCGGCTCTCCGGGCCAGGCGCTGGGCCAGATGCGCCGCGCCGTTCAGCACGCCCATGCCGCCCAGCAGCCCGGCGTACAGCCCGGCGCTGACGGCCATGATGGTGGCCGAGACCATGGACATCATGCCGCCGCCGGAGAGCACGTCGTGCAGCGCGCCGGGGGCGGGGAGGTAGCCCAGCACCGCATCCCGCAGGGTGGGCAGCAGAGCGCGGCCCTGGGCGAACACCGTCACCAGCAGCGCCGTCAGCGCACTGACGGCCATGGTGGGCCGGATGGGGACCTTGCACAGCGGCAGGATCAGGATCAGCAGCGCCGGGATGGCCGTCCACCAGCTGAGGCTGAAGGTGCCGGACAGCTGGTCCAGCACACCGCTGTCCACCATGGCCAGCGGGTGCGTTACGGACAGGGCGGCGTAGGCCGCGAGGCTGACCAGATAGGGCAGCCAGCCGGTGCGGTGCATCATGTGCAGGTTGTCATAGAGCTTGGTATCGGTGGCGGCGGCCACCAGCGTGGCGCTGGAGGAGGCCGGCGAGCAGCGGTCGCCGAAGTAGGCGCCGGCCACGATGGTCCCCGCCGTGATGGCCACGCTGACGCCGCCGGAGCGGGCCAAGGCCATCAGGATCACGCCCAGGGTGCCCACCACGCCGAAGGACGTGCCCAGGGCGTAGGAGATGAAGCTGGTCAGCAGGAACGTCACCAGCAGGAACAGCTGCGGCGTGATGATGCGCAGCCCGTGATAGATGAAGAAGGCGATGGTCCCGGCGCTGCGCCACAGGGCGGTGATGGCGCCGATGAGCATGTAGATCACGATCACGCAGCACATTTTGCGGCCCTGCTCCCAGGCGGCGTCCCACATGGCCCGCACGGTCATTCCGCGGCGCAGGCCCAGGGCGGCGAAGGCTGCTATGCCCACCCATATCGCAAGGATCAGGGACTGACCCAAAAGGATGCAGAGACCCACTGCGGCCAGAAACAGCAGAAAACAGAAGACAGCGCCCATGTTACCTCCCCGGGATGGTCAGCGTCATGCGGCAGCACAGATCATCCAGGTCGCTGTCGGTGGCGGCGGGAAGGCGCAGGCGTCCCCCGCATTTGGCACAGGTCAGGTCCACCGCGCCGCGGCGCACCTGCATGGTGTATTCGCGGCTGCCGCAGGCGCAGGCGATACCGCCCCGGGCGGCGATATCCTTCAGCTCGGACAGCACCTCATACATGATGACGTTGTCGGTGAAGGCCTCATCGGGGGACGCTTTTTCCTTGGCCACCCGCAGGGCCAGACCCTCCATGGCCTTTCGCACCTGGGTCTCCTCGCCGATGTAGCAGCATAGCTCCTGCTTTGCCGGACAGGCCAGGCCGATGCCCCGGCCGTGCAGCACCGCGCCGGCGTCGCACTCCGCCTGGTGGTGCCCGCCGCACACGCCGCAGGGCACGTTCAGCCGGAAGCGCAGGCCGTCCGTCTCAGCGGTCAGAGCTTCTTTGCCGCATTCACATTCCATCCGCGCCGCGGCGGCGTTCAGGGCGAAAACGCTGCGGCTGTGCAGCACGGCCTTGCCGCAGGCCGGACAGATATATCCAAAGCTACGCATTTCTTCCATGACATACGCTCCTTTGTCAACCAAAAGTCACAACAAGTTCCTGTATTATATACCATTTATTCGCTGTTTTCCAGTATTGCGGGAAAAAGAGTTTTACATTATAATGGCGCCGTTATCCCACGCTTCAAAGGATGTGATACCGTGCAGAACAGGAGCTTTGCCGCGGCGGTGAAGGCGGCGTTTCCCCATACCATCCCCATTATGACCGGCTATCTGGCCGTAGGCATGGCCTACGGCGTGCTGATGGCCTCCAAGGGTTACGGCTTCTTGTGGGCCGGCTTTGTCAGTGCCTTTGCCTTCTGCGGCAGCATGCAGTATGTGGCGATCACACTGCTGACCACGGCCTTTGATCCCCTGCAGGCCTTCGTCCTCAGCCTGATGGTCAACGCACGGCACCTGTTTTTCTCGCTGGCGCTGCTGCCCAAGTACCGGGGACTGGGCAGGCTGCGGTATTTTATGATCTATACCCTCAGCGACGAGAACTTTTCCCTCTCCTCCTCGGTGGAGCCGCCGGAGGACACGGACCCCACGCTGTTCTACTTTGCCATGAGCTTCCTGACCTGGCTGTACTGGGTGGCGTTCTCCATGCTGGGTGGCCTGCTGGGCGGGCTGATCACCTTTGACATCACCGGCATCGACTTTGCCCTGACGGCGCTGTTCGTGGTGCTGTTCATCGAGCAGGTCGTCAAGAAAGAGAACCGTGCCCCCGGCGCTGCCGGTCTGGTGTGCGCTGTGGCGGGTCTGGCCGTTTTCGGCGCGGACAACATGGTCATCCCGGCCATGGTGCTGACCCTGGCGGTCCTGCTGCTGGGAAGGAGGAAGCTATGCGCCTAGACACGATACATTCCCTGATCATCGTGGCGATGGTGGCGCTGGCCACCCAGATCACCCGATGGACGCCGTTTCTGCTGTTCTCCGGCGGCAAGAAGCTGCCGAAGGTAGTGGAGGACCTGGGCAGGCTGCTGCCGCCGGCCATGATGGGCCTGCTGGTGGTGTATAGCCTGCGCAGCACCGACCTTCTGGGCGGCAGCCACGGCATTCCGGAGGCCATCGCCGTGGCGGTGACAGCCGGGCTGCACCTGTGGCGGCGGAACACGCTGCTGTCCATCCTGGCGGGCACCGCCTGCTATATGCTGCTGGTACAACTGGTGTTTTGAAGATCTGCGAAAGCGCCGTCCCTCGGGACGGCGCTTTCATATTTTCCCGTAAATGGTGCACACTACGGCCAATGCTATGTTTGCGAGGTGCGTATCATGGACGTAAAACGCTTGAGCCGGCAGACCTGCCGGTTTTTGCAGCCGCCGGGAGTGGTCAGCTTTGCGGCGGTGGCGGGAAAGCTGGAGGGCGAGGGGCCGCTGGGCGGCTGCTTCGACGCTGTGGGGACGGACGCCTTCTGTGGGAAAAAGACCTGGGAACAGGGCGAGGCACAGATGCAGGCGGATGCCCTGCGTCTGGCCCTGCAAAAGGGCGGGTTGGCGGCGGAGGACGTGGACTGCGCCTTCGCCGGGGATCTGCTGAACCAGAACATTGGGGCCACGTTTGCCCTGCGGGATTTCAATATTCCCTTCTATGGGGTATATGGGGCCTGCTCTACTATGGGGGAGACACTGTCGCTGGCCGCTATGGCCGTGGCCTCCGGCGCGGTCCGTATGGCGGCGGCGCAGACCTCCTCCCACTTCTGCACGGCGGAGAGGCAGTATCGGATGCCTCTGCCCTACGGCAGCCAGCGTTCTCCTACTGCCCAGTGGACGGCCACGGCGGCGGGGTGCTGCATTCTGGGGGCCCAGGCGGAGGGACCGTATATCACCCATGTGACCCGGGGACGCATCGTGGATCTGGGTGTGACGGACATGACCAACATGGGCGCGGCCATGGCACCGGCGGCCTTCGACACCCTGCAGGCAGTGTTCCGGGACACCGGCACCGTACCCGGGGACTATGACCTGATCCTCACCGGCGACCTGGGCGATGTGGGCAGCCGCATCGTGCTGGAGCTGTTCGCCCGGGAAGGCGTGACGCTGGAGAATTACACCGACTGCGGACTGGTGCTCTATGACCGGAAGAGACAGGATATGCACGCCGGCGGCAGCGGATGCGGCTGCTCTGCGGCGGTGCTCTGCGGCTATCTGCTGCCGGAGATGCGCCGGGGCCGGTGGCGGCGGGTGCTGTTCGCCCCCACCGGGGCGCTGCTGAGCCCCACCAGTTCATTTCAAGGGGAGAGCATACCGGGCATCTGCCACGCGGTGGTGCTGGACCGGACGAAGGAGGATGCGTGATGGAGTATCTCAATGCCTTTCTCTGCGGCGGGCTGCTGTGCGCCGTGGGCCAGATCATTCTGGACAAGACAAGCCTGACCCCGGCCCGTATTCTGACGGGCTATGTGGTGGCAGGTGTGCTGCTGCAGGCTGTGGGTGTGTATCAGTATATCGTGGACTGGGGCGGCGCCGGGGCCACCGTGCCGCTGACGGGCTTTGGCTACTCCCTGGCGAAGGGCGTGGCCAAAGCGGTGGCGGAGGACGGCTTGCTGGGTGTGCTCACCGGCGGACTGACCGCTACCTCCGGCGGTATCGCCGCGGCGGTGGTGTTTTCCCTGTTGGCGGCGCTGCTGGTGCGGCCCAAAGAAAAACGTTGACAAATACCAGGTGGGGGTATATAATGCGACCGTGATCAAAAATACCCCCAGGAGGTATACGACTGTGGAAAATACTTGTTGCTGCTGCCAGGGAAAGACCAAGCACCGCACGCCAGAGGAGCAGAAAAAACTCCTGAACCGCCTGTGCCGCATTGAGGGGCAGGTGCGGGGCCTGCAGGAGATGCTGCAGAAGGACGCCTACTGTCCCGACATTCTGATACAGGTATCCGCCGTGGGCGCGGCACTGAACAGCTTTAGTAAAGAGCTGCTGGCTACCCACATCCGCACCTGCGTGGCGGATGGTATCCGACAGGGGGACGACGAGGTCATCGACGAGCTGGTGACCACGCTGCAAAAGCTGATGAAATAAGGAGGTGGCAGTATGACAGAGAAATTCGTCATCACCGGCATGACCTGCGCCGCCTGCGCCGCCCATGTGGAAAGAGCCGCGGCTTCAGTGCCCGGCGTACACAGCGCGTCGGTAAATCTGATGCTGGGCTCCCTGGTGTGCGACAGGGACGAAAATGTGGACCCTGCCGCCATTGTGGCCGCCGTGACGGCGGCGGGCTACGGCGCGGCGCCGGAGAGCGAGGCCCGGCGGGACCTGCACGCGGAGCAGGACGCGGCGGTAAAGGCCATGGGCCGCCGGCTGCTGTGGTCGGTGGTGTGTCTGGTGCCGCTGTTTTACCTGAGCATGGGGCACATGATGGGACTGCCGGTGCCCATGTTCATGCACACACAGCCCTTGCTGTCGGCCTTTGTGCTGCTGGCGCTGACGGTGCCCATACTGATTTTGAACCGCAGTTATTTCACCGTGGGATTTTCCCGGCTGTTCAAGGGTGCGCCCAATATGGACTCGCTGGTGGCGCTGGGCGCGGCGGCGGGGCTGGTGTACAGCCTGATCGAGATGGGCCTGCTGGCGGCGGGAAAGGTCACGGGTATGCCGGACCTGTACTTCGAGTCGGCGGGCATGATATTGGCGCTGGTGACGGTAGGTAAGTACCTGGAGGAGCGCTCCAAGGGTAAGACGACCGGAGCCATCACCGCCCTGCTGGCGCTGGCGCCGGAGTCCGCCGTGGTGCGCCGGGACGGCAAGGAGGTCACCGTCCCCACCGAGGACATCAAGGCCGGCGAGACGGTCATCGTCCGGCAGGGGGGGCGTATCCCCGTGGACGGCACCGTGACGGCGGGCAGCGGCACCGTGGACGAGTCCGCCCTTACCGGCGAGAGTATGCCGGTGGAGAAGACTGCGGGCGGCAAGGCGGTGTCCGCCACCATCCTCACCGGCGGCTATCTGGAGCTGACGGCGGACCGGGTAGGTGCGGATACCACTCTGTCCCAGATCATTCAGCTGATGGAGCAGGCCGCCAGCGGCAAGGCACCTATCAGCCGTCTGGCGGATAAGATCAGTGCCGTGTTCGTGCCGGTGGTCATTTCCATCGCGCTGCTGGCGGCTATCCTGTGGGCTGCGGTGGGCGGCATGGGTGTGCGCTTCTGCCTGTCCATCGCCATCGCCGTGTTGGTGATCTCCTGCCCCTGCGCTCTGGGCCTGGCCACGCCGGTGGCCATCACTGTGGCCACGGGCAAGGCGGCGGAGCAGGGTATCCTGGTAAAGTCCGCCGCCAGCCTGGAGCTGATGGGCCGGGTGGATACGGTGGTGCTGGACAAGACCGGTACCGTCACCGAGGGTAAGCCCCGGGTGACGGATCTGCTGTGCGCCGGCGGCATGACCGAGGATACGCTGCTGTCCGCCGCCGCGTCGCTGGAAAAGCCTTCCGAGCACCCGCTGGCCGGGGCCATTGTGGCCGAGGCGGAAAAGCGCGGTTTGGTCCTGCGGCCGGTGTCCGACTTTGCCGCTGTGGCCGGCGGCGGTGTTGCCGCCCGGGCGGAAGGTACATTACTGCTGGCGGGCAACGAGGCCTTTATGGAGGCATCCGCAGTGGCCGTCAGCGAGGAGATGAAGTCCGGTGCGGCCAGACTGGCGGAGGACGGTAAAACGCCGCTGTTTATCGCCGCAGGTACATCGCTGCTGGGGGTCATCGCTGTGGCGGACGTGGTCAAGGCGGACAGCGCCGCCGCCATTGCCGCCCTGCGGGAGATGGGCTGCGACGTGGTGCTGCTCACCGGCGACAACCAGCGCACGGCGGACGCCATTGCCCGGCAGGTGGGCGTCAGCCGGGTCATCGCCCAGGTGCTGCCACAGGATAAGGCCCGGGTGGTGCAGGAATTGCAGGCCGAGGGCAAGAGGGTGGCCATGGTGGGCGACGGCATCAACGACGCCCCTGCACTGGTGACGGCGGATGTGGGCCTGGCCATCGGCGCGGGCACGGATGTGGCCATCGAGTCGGCGGACATCGTGCTGATGAAGAGCAGCCTTATGGATATCGCCGACGCGGCGGCCCTGTCCCGGGCTACCCTGCGGAATATCCGTCAGAACCTGTTTTGGGCGTTCTTCTATAATTCTGTGGGCATCCCGGTGGCGGCGGGTGTGCTGTATCCGGCCTTTGGGATCACCCTGAACCCCATGATCGCCGCCGCGGCCATGAGCCTGAGCAGCGTGTGCGTGGTCAGCAACGCCCTGCGTCTGCGGGGCTGGAGGGGCCGCAGACGGGAGGAAACGCCGACTGCAAAAGAGCCACAGCCGGTGCAAAATATAAATAATAACGAAAGCAGCAAGGAGGATACCGCTATGAAAAAGACCATCACCATCAAGGGCATGATGTGTGCCCACTGCGTCTCCCACGTGGAGAAGGCGCTGACCGCCCTGGGCGTACAGGCGGACGTGGATCTGGCGTCCGGGACCGCCGTGGTCACCGGCAACGCCAGTGACGAGGCGCTGAAGAAGGCTGTCACCGACGCCGGTTACGAGGTCGTGGAGATCAAGTGATGCAAAAAAGAGCACCCCCGCAAGGGGGTGCTCTTTTTTATGCGCTTTTACGCGGCACCGTCAGTCTCGGTTTCCTCGACAACGGGAGCGGTCTGCGCGGCGGTGCGGGTGACGCTGTCGGCGGTGAGGATGGTGCCCTCGCCCTCAGCGTACCGAATGGCGACGCTGTCGCCTACATTGAAGATGACCGCCTCCGGCTGCTGCGCGGCGGAGATGACGTAGTAGTGCTCGTCACCGGTCAGGCGCAGGTAGTAGAGGGTATTGCCGTCCACCACGGCGGAGCGGATATCCTCCAGCACACCGGTGACTTCGTTCTGGCCCGTCAGGGGCAGATCGGCGTCATCGGCGGATACCAGACCCTTCTCCGCCAGGATGCGGCGGTAGTTGGCCTCACACTGGGCCACCGTGTCGCCGGTGGCCACGATCTGGTACTGGCTGACGTTGACCATGGCGTACATCTTCACCAGCTCGGCGGCGTCCTTCAGCGCCATGAAATACGTGGGCTGGTCAGAGATATTCAGCAGCAGGGGGAAGGTGGCCGTGTACTTCATCTGCTGTACCTGACCCTGGGCGCTGTCCATGGCGGAGTACTCCTTGGCGCCGGCCACCAGATAGAACCGCGTCTCCTTGGTGCGCTGGTTGGAGAGAATGAAGCCAATGTTGGACTCGTCGGACACCACGGAGGTGACACCGGTGTACATGTACACGTCGTCACCGATGGCGATGTAGTTGTAGCCCTCGGTGGTGACGGTCACATCCCGCTGGCCGAACAGGGAGTTGATAAAGCCGTTGACATACGCGCCGTGGTAGTCGTACTGCTGCATGATCAGCTCGGCGGTGTAGACGTGATCCACCCAGTTGGGCACGTCGCCGGTCTTGTAGTAGGCGCTCTCGCCGGTGACGGCGTTCACCAGCACGGCACCGATGATATCACGGCCGCCGAACAGGCCGATGGTGTGGCTGACACGGGGGCAGACCCACCAGGGGTCGCCGTTTTCGTCGATCTCAAAGGCCGGCTCGTCGAACATATAGGTGGGGTAGTGGAAGCGCAGATGGCGGTACAGATTGCGGCTGAAGTGCTCGGCGGTGGTGTAGTGGATACCCTCGTCCAGACGGATGACCTCCACGTTCTGGGTCACCATGTCGATAAGCAGATAGGCGGGCAGGCCGTCGGCGCGGTTGTTCAGCCACTTGATGATATCGCCGTAGCGCAGGGGCGTGACGCGGACAGGGCGGCCCTGGTAGTTGATCTGGGTATAGTCGTCGGCCACCTCGAACTGGGAGACCATGTCCGCCAGCTCGCCCAGCTTGCGGTTGCCCAGCTTTGTGGCGGAGTTGGCATCCAGCATGGGGATCTGGTCATAGCTGATCTCCTCCACTTCGGCGGCAAAGTCGCCGTCGGTAACGGTCAGCAGATCGCGGTAGTCCCCGGCACGGAACAGCTGCCAGCCGATCACCGCGCCCACCAGCGCCGTGGCGATCAGCGCGGCGGCCGCAATGAGTGGCACGGTGCACTGCTTTTTCAAAAAGGTGAAGTAGCCCTTGGCACCGGTGCCCTGAAAACCGGAGGTCAGTATGGCACAGCCGCCGTACACGGCGCACACCAGCAGTACAAAGACGTAGAAATCCTCGCTCTTGAGACTGATAGGCGGCAGAACGATATAGAAATACACCGCGGCGAACACCAATGTGACGGCGATGTTCAGCAGCGTGCGGCCCAGGGGCGTGCCCACGGCTTTGCGTTCCTTTTTCGGGCGGGGCTGACGGCCAAAGCCCTGAAAGTTGGGGTCGTTCCAATTTGTATTCTTCATAGACGGTTCCTTTCTCTGTTGATATGCCTGTTGGTGCTATTATAACCGATGCAGCTTCGTTTGTATAGCAACTTCAGGTTGCAAACGGCAAAATTGCCGCAGAGAGATGCATTTGGCTGTTCACAAATTGTTTACAATAAAAGTCAAAGAAAGTCAAATTACCCTATTGACAAAGTAGGAAAGGCGGTGTAATATATGTTCAAGGTCAAAGAAAGGCAAAGTCAAATGAGCCGAGCTTGACCGAGAGATGCAAACGAAAGGCGGCGAGGATTTGGGTATTTCCGATATTATCGCTGGATTTATCCAGCAGGAGTTAGACCAGGCGGGCGGTGCGCTGGAGCTACAGCGAGCCGACCTGGCGCAGCGGTTCAACTGCGTGCCCAGCCAGATCAACTACGTGATGTCCACCCGGTTCTCGCCGGAGCATGGCTACATCGTGGAGTCCCGGCGGGGCGGCGGCGGCTACATCCGCATCACGCGGGTGCAGGTGGACCGCCAGACGCTGCTGATGCACGTTATCAACAGCATCGGCGACAGGCTGGACGCGGCCAGCGCACGGGCGATCGCCCAGAACCTGGTCCAGTCCGAGGCTGTCAGCCACGAGCTGGGACAGGCGCTGCTGTCCGCCACCGGCAGCCGGGCTCTGCAGAGTGCCTCTCCGGAGAGCCGGGATGCCCTGCGGGCTGACATATACAAGCAAGTTTTGATCCATTCCGTCTGACGACGGCGTAAGGAGGTTATGATTATGAAGTGTGATCGCTGTGGAAAGAACGAAGCGACGTTCCATTATAAGACCAATATCAACGGCAGAGTGACCGAGGCGCACCTCTGCCCCGACTGTGCCCGGGCCATGGGCTATGCCGGTTCCATGTCCGGCCGCATGAGCAGCTGGTTCAACGATGACTGGTTCGACCGTCCGTTCCGCATGCTGGAGCCGTTCTTCGGCGGCTTCGGCAGCCGGATGCTGACGGAGTTCCCCCAGCCGGTAGACGTGCTGGAGCAGGCGCAGAGCGCCGACCCGGAGAGCAGCGCCGCCGAGGAGCTGCTGCCGAAGGACGAGGCTATGTCTCTGGCGCTGGAGCGTAGGCGCAACGCGCTGGAGACGCAGCTGCACAACGCGGTGGCGGAGGAGCGTTATGAGGACGCCGCCCGCCTGCGTGATGAGCTGAAGGCTCTGGGCGGCAAGGCGTCCTGACGCCGTTCCGCTATGTTAAAATAACAAATCGAAAGGAAGTGTTCCTTTATGTCTGAGAATAAATTTACCCCCCGTGCAGAGGAAGTTCTGCGTTTGAGCCAGGAGGCTGCCGAGGACCTGGGCCACGGCTATGTTGGCTCCGAGCATCTGCTGCTGGGCCTGATCCGTGAGGAGGAGGGCATCGCCCACCGCGTGCTCAGTGAGTTCGGCGTTACCGATGAAATGGTCTGCTCCGTGCTGCAGCGCAGCGTGGGCAAGGGCGTTTCCGGCGCCGCGCCCAGTCAGGGGCTGACGCCCCGCGCCAAGAGCGTGGTGGAGCTGGCTGTGTCCGAGGCGTCCCGCATGGGAAGCAGCGCCATCGGCACCGCCCATCTGCTGATGGGCCTGCTCCGTGAGGGCGGCAACATGGGCCTGCGTATCCTGCGTACCGTGGGCGTGGACCCCAATAAGATGTACAGCGCTGTGCTGAAGAAGCTCAACGATATGCCCCGGGCTGCCGCTGGCGGCGCCTCCGCCCCTAACCGCGAGGCGGACAAGAAGAACAAGACGCTGGCTGAGTACACCCGCGATTTGACCGAGGCCGCCCGCAGCGGCAAGCTGGACCCCGTTATCGGCCGCGATACCGAGATACAGCGGGTCATCCAGATCCTGTCCCGCCGCAGCAAGAACAACCCCGTACTCATCGGTGAGCCCGGCGTAGGCAAGACTGCCATCGCCGAGGGTCTGGCCGAGCGCATCGCCTCCGGCGATGTGCCCGAGGAGCTGCTGGACAAGCGCATCCTGTCGCTGGACCTCAGCGGCATGGTGGCCGGAACCAAGTACCGCGGCGAGTTCGAGGAGCGCATCAAGAACACCCTGAATGAGGTGAAGAAGGACGGCAACGTCATCCTGTTCATCGACGAGCTGCACACCATCGTGGGCGCAGGCTCCGCTGAGGGCGCCGTGGACGCCGCCAACATCCTGAAGCCCGCCCTGAGCCGCGGCGAGATCCGCGTTATTGGTGCTACCACCCTGAACGAGTACCGCAAGTACATCGAGAAGGATGCCGCGCTGGAGCGCCGCTTCCAGCCCGTCACCGTGGGCGAGCCCACCCCCGAGGCCACGCTGGAGATCCTGAAAGGCCTGCGCGACCGCTATGAGGCGCACCACAAGCTGACCATCACCGACGAGGCGCTGGACGCTGCGGTGCAGCTGTCCAAGCGGTATATCGGTGACCGATTCCTGCCGGATAAGGCCATCGACCTGATGGACGAGGCCGCTTCGCAGGTCCGCATGACCGCCGAGAGTTCCTCTCCGGACCTGAAGGCCCTGGAGGAGAAGATCACCGCCCTGCACCGGGAGAAGAACGATGCCATCGCCGCCCAGGACTTCGAGAAGGCCGCGCAGCTGCGCGATATCGAGAAGGACTATCAGGAGCAGGTGGACATCGAGCGCGACAAGTGGCGCAAGAGCCTGTCCCAGAACCGGGGCACCGTCACCGCGGACGACATCGCCAAGGTGGTGGCCGGCTGGACCGGTATTCCCGTCACCCGCCTGACCGAGGATGAGTCCATGCGCCTGCTGAAGCTGGAGGAGAAGCTCCACCAGCGTGTGGTGGGTCAGGACGATGCCGTGACCGCCGTGGCCAAGGCTATTCGCCGCAGCCGTGTGGGTCTGAAGGACCCCAAGCGGCCCATCGGCTCCTTCCTGTTCCTGGGCCCCACGGGCGTGGGCAAGACCGAGCTGTGCAAGACCCTGGCGGAGTCTATGTTCGGTGATGAGAACGCCATGGTGCGTATCGATATGTCCGAGTACATGGAGAAGCACACGGTGTCTCGCCTGATCGGCTCGCCTCCCGGCTATGTGGGCCACGAGGAGGGCGGCCAGCTGACTGAGAAGGTGCGCCGTAAGCCCTATTCCGTGGTGCTGTTCGACGAGATCGAGAAGGCCCATGAGGATGTGTGGAACATCCTGCTGCAGATCCTGGAGGACGGCGTCGTCACCGATTCCCAGGGCCGCCGGGTGGACTTCAAGAACACCGTCATCGTCATGACGTCCAACGTGGGCGCCCGGAACATCACCGATGCCGCCGCCAAGCTGGGCTTTGACGGCGACGAAAAGGGCGGGAAGGAAACTGAGGAGGCTCGCTTCGCCCGTATCCGCGAGGCGGTCATGACCGACCTGAAGCACACCTTCCGCCCCGAGTTCCTGAACCGTATCGATGAGATCATCGTGTTCCGTCAGCTGACCCAGGAGAACATCGTGGAGATCGCCCGCCGTATGCTCACCGTTACCGGCAAGCGCATGGCGCAGCAGGGGATCACCCTGATCTCCGACGATGACGCCGTGGCCGAGTTGGCCCGTGACGGCTTTGATCCCCAGTACGGTGCCCGTCCTCTGCGCCGGGCCATCCAGAACCAGGTGGAGGATGCCGTAGCGGAGTTGATGCTGGAGGGTAAGCTGAAGTCCGGCGATACCGCCCATGTCCGTCTGCGGGATGGCAAGGTGGTCATCGACAGCGAGGCGGTTCCTGCTGAAGCTGTGTCTGCGGCGGAAGCGCCCGCCGAGACGGCCGCTGTTCCTGCGGAGAAGTAAACAAAAAGGAACGCCCTTGGGCCATTGCCCAAGGGCGTTCCTTTTTTGTCCTATTGCTTCTTCGCGCGGAGAGAAGGTTTACAGGGTATCCAGCGCCTGCTTCAGGTCGGCGATGAGGTCCTCGGCGTTTTCCAGACCCACGGACAGACGGATCAGGCCGGCGGCGATGCCGGAGGCGGCCAGTTCCTCCTCGGTGTAGGTGGAGTGGGTCATGGAGGCGGGGTGCTCGATCAGCGTCTCGGCGTCGCCCAGAGACACAGCCACCGTCACCAGATGCAGGGCGTTCACCAGCTTCACGCCGGCGGCACGGCCGCCCTTGACCTCGAAGGACAGCATACCGCCGAAGTCACGCATCTGGCGGCGGGCGATGTCATGGCCGGGATGGTCGATCAGGCCGGGATAGTAGACCTTCTCCACGGCGGGGTGGTCATACAGGAACTCCGCCACGGCCTTGGCGTTGGCGCAGTGCTTCTGCATACGGATTTCCAGGGTCTTCAGACCGCGGAGGATCAGGAAGGCGCAGAAGGGATCCATGACCGCACCGGTCATATCCTTCAGGCCGAACATACGTACCTCATTGCAGAATTCGGCGGAGCCCACCACGAAGCCCGCGATCACGTCACCGTGGCCGTTCAGGTACTTGGTGGCGGAGTGCACCACCACGTCTGCGCCCAGCTCCAGCGGCCGCTGGAGGTACGGGGAAGCGAAGGTGTTGTCGCAGATGACCTTGATGTCCTTGTTGTAGCCGTGGGCCAGTGCCGCCACGGCAGAGATGTCCGCGATCTTCAGGTTGGGGTTGGCGGGCGTCTCCAGATACACCGCGCAGGTGTTGGGCTTCAGCGCCTTGCGCACGGCATCCAGGTCGGAGGTGTCCACAAAGCTGACCTCCACGCCGTAGCGGGTCATGCCGTGGTTCAGAAGGGCGAAGGTGCAGCCGTACAGGGTGCCGTCGGCCACGATATGCTTGCCGGCGCCGGCTACGGTCCACAGCGCGGAGGAGATGGCACCCATGCCGGAGGCGGCGGCCACGCAGGCCTCACCGCTTTCCAGGGCAGCGACCTTGGCCTCCAGCACCGAGGTGGTGGGGTTGGACAGGCGGGTGTAGATATAGCCCGCTTCTTCACCGGCGAAGCGGCGCCCGCCCTGCTCACAGCTGTCAAATACGAAGGTGGAGGTCTGGAAAATAGGGGTGGTCAGTGCGCCGTACTGGGTGTCCTTCACGTTTCCGGCGTGAATGGCTTTTGTACCGAAGCCGCAATCCTTGTTCAGCATGGGTTGTCCTCCTTGCACTATAATGTAACAATAAAGTGTACAGGACCATACGGCCCTTTGCCATAAGGGTAACATATCTGAACCCGACGGTGGTAGCGGCAAAATGCGCCAGCTCGCTATCAATTGGAATTGTAGCTAAAACAGATAATTTCGGAATATATTTTTGTGCAGAATGCTGTATTGCGTGGAAACCGCAAAAAGTTTTAGCGGAAATTAGACATCGCGCCGAAAAATACGGCAAAATGGCGGCGGATTTTTGTCGGGGAACATGATAAATGAAACAGATAACGATGGGCGCGATTTGCGGGAAACGGTTGCCATTTCCCCCGGAATGTGGTATAAGAGAGACAGAGAGTGCGCCCGGTGTCCGCCGGGTACATGCAGCTTACAGGAGGTCATCACCATGAAGAAGATCATTGCCACCACCAATGCCCCCGCCGCCATCGGTCCCTATTCCCAGGCCATCGACTGCGGCAGCTTCCTGGTCACGTCCGGCCAGGTGCCCTTTGACCCGGCTACCGGCGAGTTCGTCCCCGGCGGCATTACCGAGCAGACCCGTCAGGTACTCACCAACATCAAGGCCATCCTTGAAGCCGCCGGTCTGACCATGGACAATGTGGTCAAGACCACCGTATTCCTGCAGAGCATGGGCGACTTCGCCGCCATGAACGCGGTCTACGCTGAGTTCTTCACTGAGGGGCAGTACCCTGCCCGCAGCGCCGTGGAGGTCGGTGCGCTGCCCCGGGGCGCGCTGGTGGAGATCGAAACCATCTGCGTGAAGTAAAGAATCCGGCAAATAAAGAGAGCCGCCCCTTAGGGGCGGCTCTCTTTATGCCTCCTGGTTCAATTCCGAGACGATATCCTTCAGAATGGCGATGAACTTCTCGCCGTAGTCCGTCAGTGGTACGTCCCGGGGCCGTATGACCCCAAGGCGCATATCCGGCACGTCGCCGATCAGCGGCAGCGTCATCAGCCGGTCGTCGCCGTAGCCGTCCGGCAGTACGCCGCTGCCGGTGGAAACGCAGTCCGTGTGGGCCATGACATTGTAGGCCGTGGCGCGGTCGCTGACGGACACTACCCGGTCAAACTCCGCGCCGGTGCCTACCACCGCCTCCTCGGCGAAGTGGTAGTTGCTGTCCGACTGGGTAAATACCGCGTAGGGGTAGGCATACAGCTGCTCCAGGCGCACGGCGCGTTCGCCGGACAGGGGGTGGCCCTTCCGCAGAAACACCCGGGGGCGGATGTCCACCAAAGGCTGGAACGTCAGGTTCTTCTCCCGCAGGATACGGCCGATGAAATGCTCTGTCATGTCCGACACGAAGATGATGCCGAAGGCGCTGCGCCGCGCCGTCACCTCGTCGATGACCGCCGCCATCTCCATCTCCTTGAAGCTCACCTGGATATGCGGCTCGTCCAGCAGGTGCAGGAACTCCACGAATGCCTTGGCGCAGAAGGGATAGCGCTGTGATGCCACCGACAGGGATACCCGGTCGGCAGCCCGGCGCTCGCTGTAATAGCGCTCCAGCTTCCGGCTGCGCTCCACCAGCGGCGCGATCTGCGCCGTCAGCTCCCGGCCCTCCTCCGTCAGCGTCACGCCCCGGTTGGTCCGCAGAAAGATGGTCACGCCCAGCTCCCGTTCCACCTCGGCGATGGCCGCCGACAGGGCCGACTGAGACAGAAACAGGTTCCGCGCCGCCCGGTTCATGGACCCGCAGCGGTCCACCTCCAATATGTAGCTCATTTGCAACAGTGTCATCGCGCCGCGCCCCTTTCCCGCCGTTTCTTGCCTTTACTATACCAAAAACCGCGCCCCCTGTAAATAGAATTGACAGATATACGGCCCATCGTGTATAATCGCCGGTGATATACCGTATATATTGCTCTATATAGGAGGCGTGCTATGAAACGAGTTATCACCGTCCTGTTGGCGGTCCTGCTGGTCCTGTCACTGGCGGCCTGCGGCAGCGGGGTCGAGACAAAGAAGCTGGCGGGCACCTGGACGTGTACGATCGATGTGACTGACCGCATGAACGCGGCGGCGGAGCAGGCACTGGGTCTGTCCGCGGCGGACGGCGCGGCGAAGATGCCGCTGCAGCTGGTCCTCACCGTGACCGAGGACGGCGCCTATACCCTCCGCTACGACAGCGACGCCGTCCGCACGGCGCTGGATGCCTATGCCGCGGCGCTGCACCCGGCGGCGGTGGAGAGCGTCTATGCCGCCGCGGAGGAGCAGGGCCTCTCCCGTGAGGAATACGATGCGGCCATGGAGAAGGCCGGCATCACCATGGACGATATGGTGGCGGCCATTTTCGCCGGGGTGGACGAGGAGGAGCTGCTCTCCCTGCTTACCGGCCGCAGCGCCGCGATCACCGGCTATTGCAGGGCGGAGAGCGGCCAGCTGTACATGGCGGATACCGCCGCCGAACTGGCCGAGACGGCGGACTGTCTGAGCTATACCCTTTCCGATGGGACCATGACCTGGACCGACGCGCAGGGTGAGCTCAGCAGTCAGCTGACGGAACAGGAGCAGGAGTTGCTCCGCGTGCCCCTGACCTGGACAAAACAGGAGGAGAGCAAATAAAAAAGAGCGCCCGCAGGGCGCTCTTTTCCTTTGCCTCATGTCTCAAAAATCCAGCTCCGTGCGGGTGCAGATCTCCTTGATCTTGGCCTGCAGGCGTTTCAGATCCTCGAAGGTCTCCGGCTTTTTCCGGGGGTCCCGCAGCAGGGCGGCGGGGTGATACAGCGCCATCATCAGGCAGCCGTCCTTCTCGAAGAACTGGCCGTGCTCCTGGCTGATCTTAAAGTCCGGGCGGATGATCTCCATGGCGCTGACGCGGCCCAGACACACGATGATCTTAGGCTGCATCAATGCCCGCTGCCGCTGGAGGTAGCCCTTGCAGGCGTCCTTCTCCGTGTTCATGGGGTCCCGGTTCTCCGGCGGGCGGCACTTAACGGAGTTGGTGATATACAGGCGGCTGCGGTCCAGCCCGATCATCTTCAGCATATCGTCCAGCAGTTTGCCGCCCCGGCCCACGAAGGGCTCGCCCTGCTTGTCCTCGTTAGCGCCGGGGGCTTCGCCGATGATCATGATCTCCGCATCCTCCCGGCCCACGCCGAAGACCACGTTGGTGCGCGTTTCCGCCAGTGTACAGGCGTGACAGTGCAGACATTCCTGCCGCAGGGCTTCCCACTCGGTCATAGTCGTTTCTCCTTTATCTCTCTGCGAACGGGCTTACTTTTCCAATCTGGACAGCAGCCACGCTTCAATGTTCTTCGTAATATCCGCAGTGTATGCCTTTTCGTTGAGTATCTCATGCCGCAGGCCCGGATACAGCTTCAGTGTGCAGTCCCGCATACCGGCAGCCCGGAAAGCGTCATAGGTCTGGCGCACGCCCTTGCCGCAACTGCCCACCGGGTCCTTGTCGCCAGCTACGAACAGCACCGGCATTTCCCTGTCCATCTGCCGCAGATGGCTCTGCCGCTGGTTGAAGCGTATGCCGTGCAGCATCTGGCGGAACAGGCCCACCGTGGCGTCCGCGCCGCAGAGGGGGTCGGCGATGTAGTCGTCCACGTTGCTCTCGTCGGCGGAGAGCCAGTCCACCTTCGTGCGGTTGGGGGCGAACAGCTTGTTGTAGCTGCCGAAGGCCAGCTCCGTCACCAGCTCGCTGGTGGCGTTCTCGCCGCTGACGGCGGCGATGGCATTGGCCAGCGCCAGCCCGCCGGTGATGGCTGCCCGGGGCTGCCAGCCGGTGCCCATGATGACCGCCGCCTTCACCGTGCCGGGATAGCGGATCAGGTACGTCCGGGTCAGGAAGGAGCCCATGCTGTGGCCCATGATGCACAGCGGCACATCAGGATAGCGCTGCTTCAGCCGCTGGTGCAGCACGTAGATGTCGTCCACCACCGTGTTCCAGGTGTTGCCTTCGCCGAAATAGACGGGGGTGCCGTCCTCCGGCAGCGACTTGCCGTGGCCTAAGTGGTCGTGTCCGGCCACAACGATGCCCTGCTCGTTCAGCGCCCGGGCAAAGCCGTCGTACCGGGCGATATGCTCGGCCACGCCGTGACAGATCTGCAGTACAGCGCGGACGGCCACGCCCTCCGGCTCCCACAGCATCCCGTGGAGCTGGGTCTTGCCGTCGCTGGACAGAAACGTGAATTCACTCAAATTTGTCATGGTGTATCCGCTCCTTTCATGGTATAATTCTTATCATCATACAGTGTACCACAAAAATCCGGAAATGAAAAGAGGGTTCGCCATGTCGCAGTACATATTGGCGCTGGATCAGGGCACCACCAGCTCCCGCGCCATCGCCTTTGACCGGTCGGGGAATATCGCCGCCCTAAGCCAGCAGTCCCTGCCCCAGCACTATCCCCAGGCGGGGTGGGTGGAGCACGACCCCCTGGAGATATGGGACACCCAGCGCCGCGCCGCGGCGGAGGTCATCGCCCGGCTGCCGGAGGGCAGCGTGGCGGGGATCGGCGTCACCAACCAACGGGAGACGACGATCCTCTGGGATAAGGCCACCGGTGAACCGGTGTACAACGCCATCGTATGGCAGTGCCGCCGCACGGCGGAGCTGTGCGAGGACCTGAAGCGCCGGGGGCTGGAGGAGCGCATCCGCTCGGCCACGGGGCTGCTGATCGACGCCTACTTCTCCGGCAGCAAGATCCGCTGGATACTGGACAATGTGCCCGGCGTCCGCCGCCGGGCCGAACGGGGCGAGGTGCTGTTCGGTACCGTGGAGAGCTGGTTGATCTGGAAGCTCACCGGCCGGCATGTCACCGACTACGCCAACGCCAGCCGCACCATGCTTTTTGATATCCACCGCCTGGCCTGGGATGAGGAGCTGTGCGGCATTCTGGGGGTCCCTACGGCCATGCTGCCGCAGCCCGTGCCCAACAGCGCCGTCTACGGCACGGTGCAGCCCAGTATCCCGGGGCTGGAGTCCCTGGCGGGCGTCCCGGTCTGCGGCGCGGCGGGCGATCAGCAGTCCGCTCTGTTCGGCCAGACCTGCTTCGCTCCCGGCGAAGCCAAGAACACCTACGGCACCGGCTGCTTCACCCTGATGAACGTGGGCGAAAAGCCTGTGCGCTCCCGCGCCGGATTGCTGACCTCCGTGGCCTGGCAGGTGGACGGAAAGACCACCTATGCCCTGGAGGGCAGTGTGTTCAACGCCGGCAGTACCATCCAGTGGCTGCGGGATGAGCTGGGTATCATTTCCTCGGCGCCGGAGATCGACGTGCTGGCCGCCACAGTGCCGGACAGCGGCGGCGTGGTGGTGGTACCGGCCTTCACGGGCCTGGGTGCGCCTTACTGGGATATGTACGCCCGGGGCGCTATTCTGGGCGTCACCCGGGGCACAGGACGGGCGCACATCGCCCGGGCGGTGCTCAGCTGTATCGCTGCCCAGGTCACAGACCTGATGCTGGCCATGCGCCAGGATGCCGGCTGCGATATTGCCCTTCTGCGGGCAGACGGCGGGGCCAGCGTTTCTGATGTGCTGCTGCAAATGCAGGCAGATCTGCTGCGTATCCCTGTGGATCGGCCGGAGATGGTGGAGACCACCGCCTTCGGCGCGGCGGCGCTGGCGGGGCTGAGCTGCGGCTTCTGGCGGGATATGGACGAGATCGCCGCCCTGCGCCGCAGCCAGAGGATGTTCCTGCCGGAGCGCCCGCAGGCGGACTGCGACGCCTATTACCGTCTGTGGAAACGGGCTGTTTCCCGGGCCGCTGACTGGATAGAGCATTAAGTAAACAGTGTGTAAATTTCGCCATATAGCGCTTGCAACCGCTGAAAAAACGCGCTATACTGGCGTCAACAGGAATATATGCCGTGCACTGTCCCGCGTGTGTACGCGGGGGGAGAGCCGGGAGATATGGAAAGGAGCTATTATCTATGGGTATTCTCAATGACATCAGCAAGAAGGCGCAGGAGTACGCCGGCATCGCCGTGGACAAGGCCAAGGACCTGGCCGAAGTGGCCGCGGACAAGGCCCAGACCCTCAGTGACACCGCCAAGACCAATATGGCTATTATGAACGAGCAGCGCGAGCTGGAGAAGAACTACCGCGCCATCGGCGAGTGGTTCGTGGCGGAGCACCAGAGCGACGTCCCCGACGCCGTCAAGGATGTGGTGGCTGCCGTCAACGCCAGCAAGGAGCGTATCGCCCAGTTGGAGGCCAGCAAGCCCCGGAAGGACGAGCCGGCGGTGGACGAGTCTGAGGTGACCTTCAAGGTCTGCCCCGTCTGCGGCGCCGCCAGCGACAGCAAGTTCTGCCCCCACTGCGGCGCGCCCATGGGCGAGTAAAATACAGAAAAAAGAGGACCGCCGCCGGCGGTCCTCTTTTGCAAGCGCTTCATAAAAAGGAAGGCCCTCGCGGGCCTTCCTTTTACTTTTCGTTGGGCATCTTCCAGCCGTTGTGGTCGGTGTGCAGCAGATGGTGGGACTTTTCGCCCAGCGGAGCTTTCAGGAATTCCCGGTACAGCGCCTGCACGTCCTTGTTCCGGTGGGAGAACCGCACCTTGGCACCCTTGTCGATGCTCCACAGGATATCGCCGCGATATGCCGCCAGCTCCTGCCCGTCGTGTATGGGCTGCCCGCCGCCGCCGGCGCACCCGCCGGGACAAGCCATCACCTCAACGAAGTCGTAATCCACATCGCCCTCATCGATGGCGTGCATCAGCTTACGGGTGTTGCCCAGTCCGCTGACCACTGCCACGCGGACGTTGCCCGCGCCGGGGATGGTGAATACGGCCTCCTTCCAGCTGTCCATACCGCGTACGGCGGAGAAGGCGTCCGGCTTCGGTTCCTTGCCGGTAATGAGATAGTACGCGCTCCGCAGAGCCGCGTCCATCACGCCGCCGGTGGCGCCGAAGACCACCGCCGCGCCGGTGCCGGTGCCCAGCGGACTGTCAAAGGGTGTTTCTGGCAGCACCGCGGGATTGATCTGTTCGCCCCGCAGCATCCGCACGATCTCGCGGGTGGTCAGCACCACATCCACGTCCGGGTCGCCCTGCTCGTCCTTCATGGTGGGCAGCGCACACTCCGCCTTCTTGGCGGTGCAGGGCATGATGGACACCACAAACAGCTTCTTGGGGTCCACGCCGATCTTCTGGGCAAAGTAGCTCTTGGCGACGGCACCGAACATCTGCTGGGGGCTCTTGGCGGTGGACAGGTTTTCCGTATATGACGGGAATTGTCCCTTCAGGAACCGCACCCAGCCGGGACAGCAACTGGTGAACATGGGCCAGTGATATTTGTTCCGGTGGGTAAAGCGCTCGATGAACTCACTGCCCTCCTCCATGATGGTCAGGTCGGCGGCGAAGTCTGTGTCGAATACATAGTCGAAGCCCATGGTCTTCAGCGCCGTCACCATGCGCTCCGCCGTGGCAAACTTGGGGTCCAGATGATAAAACTCTGCCCAGGCCGCCCGCACCGCCGGTGCGACCTGCACCACGGTGATCCGGTCCTTGTTCGCCAGCGCGTCGAACACCTTGCCGGTGTCGTCGTGCTCCTGCAGACCGCCCACGGGACAGTGGGTGATGCACTGGCCACAGAAGGTGCAGTCGCTCTCACCCAGGGTCCTGGTGTGGGCCACGCCCACGGTGGTGCGAGTACCGGTGCCCATCAGGTCCCAGATGCCCATGCCCTGGATCTTTTCGCATACCTGGATGCACCGCATACACTTCACGCAGCGGTTTTCGATACGCACCACCGGATTGGAGTAGTCCGTGGGGATGTTCTTCAGGTCGTCGATATAGTGGTCGCCCAGCAGGTTATAGTCGTTGGTCAGCTGCTGGAGCTTGCAGTTGCCGCTGCGGGTGCACTTGGTGCATTTCGTCTCATGCTGGCTCAGCAGCAGCCGCAGATTGACTCGCCGGGCCTCGCGGACACGGGGTGAGCTGGTGTACACCACCATGCCCTCGCTGACAGCGCTGTCGCAGGAGGGCACCAGCCGTGCATAGCCCTCCACCTCCACCATGCAGATGCGGCACGCGCCGATCTCGTTGATGTCCTTCAGATAGCACAGGGTGGGGATGCTGATCCGCAGGGTCTGGGCCGCCTCCAGAATGGTGGTGCCCTCCGGCACCGATACGGTCCGCCCGTCGATGGTCAGAGTTACCATTTTTCGTTCCTCCCTCCCCGGAAAATGCCGTAGCCGTAGTGGTCGCACCGCAGGCAGCGGGACGCCTCGGTCCGCGCGCCCTCCTCGGTGAGCCCGCACTCGATATCCTCAAAGTCGCACCGGCGCTCGCAGGCCTCGCGTTCCGTGGTGTTGATGCGTCCGTGGGGTGCACGGTTGTTCAGCCGCGGTGCCGGGATGTCCAGCTCCACCTTGATCTCATGCCGGAAGCCCAGGTGCTCGTCGATGTTGGCCGCCGCCACCTTGCCGGCGGCAATGGCGCGGATGGCACTGGCGGGTCCGGTGACGCAGTCGCCGCCGGCAAATACGTTATCCATGTCGCCCACCTGACCGGACAGCCCCGCCACGAACGTGCCGCGCTTGATGGGTACGCCCGCCTGCTCGAAGCCCTGGATCTCGATGCCCTGGCCGATGGCCACCACGATGATATCCGCCGGGATGCGTACCTCCGGCAGGTCGGCCTTGTTGGGCCGGGGCCGCCCGGACTTGTCCGCCTCGCCGATGATCTGTGGCTGTACCCACAGCGCGGCGGCATTGCCGTTCTCGTCGGCCTCGATGTGGGAGGGCGCCATCAGGGCGGCGATCTCTGCACCCTCGGCCATAGCGCCCGTTACCTCGTCCGGCAGGGCGGTCATGTCCTCGATGCGGCGGCGGTACACGCACGTCACCTTCTCCGCCCCCAGGCGGATGGAGCTGCGGGTCACGTCCATAGCCACGTTGCCGCCGCCGATGACCACCACCCGCTTGCCGGTGAAGTCCGGCATCACGTCGTCGCCTATGGAGCGCAGCATCTCCACCGCGGACATCACGTTCTTGCTGTCCTCGCCGGGGATGCCCACTTTCTTGTCCTGATGGGCGCCGATGGCGATGTACAGGCAGTCATACTCCTTCAGCAGGTCCTCTATCCACAGCTGGGTGCCCACGGTCACGCCGGTGTGTGCCTCAATGCCCAAAGAGAGGATGGAGGCGATCTCCGCATCCAGCAGGTGCCGGGGGAAGCGGTAGTTGGGGATGCCATAGCGCAGCATACCGCCCAGCTTCTCCCGTTCCTCGAATACTGTCACCTTGTGACCCATCAGGGCCAGGTAATAGGCGCAGCTCAGGCCGCTGGGCCCGCCGCCGATAATGGCCACCTTCTTGCCGGTGGGCGGTGCGCAGGGGGGCTGGGGCACGTCTCCGGCAGTGTCCACGGCGTAGCGCTTCAGCCCGCGGATGTTGATGGCGTCGTCGATCATATTCCGGCGGCACCGCGCCTCGCAGGGGTGCTCGCAGATATAGGCGCAGGCCACAGGGAAGGGATTGTCCTTACGGATCAGCCGCACCGCGTCGGCGCAGCGTCCCTCGCCTATCAGGGCCATATAGCCGGGTACGTCCACACCGGCGGGACACAGGGCCACGCAGGGCACCGGCAGCTGCAAGCCCGCCAGACAGCGGTGGTGCAGGATGTGTTCCTCGTAGTCATCCCGGAAGCCCTCCAGCCCGTCCAGCACCAGTCGGGCGGCGTCGCGCCCGATGGCGCAGTCGGCGGTGTTCACCACGGTCCGCGCCGTTTTCTCGATAATGGCCAGGGTGCCCATGTCGGCGGTGCCGTCCAGCACGGTGGCGATGAGCTTGCTCAGCTGCCCCAGACCGATACGGCAGGGCACACACTTGCCGCAGGACTGGGCGTGGCACAGCTGCAAAAACGACAGGGACATATCCACCGGGCACAGTCCCGGAGGGCTGGCGGCGATGCGCCGCTCCACGTCGCGGTAGAGATTGTCCACCACGGTCTGGGCGCGGCTTGGGTTCTTGATGTCGAGTCTGCTCAAGGGGGTCACTCCTTCCGTCTGCACTGCGCGGAAGCGTGTCCGCGCGGCGCTTGGAAATTATAAGTTAAACAAAAGAATGACACAAAATCCACCAAAAGTCAACATAAGAAAAAAGATTGTTTTCATAAGAGGAAATTATCGTAAATTGCCTGGTTTTTAACGTTATTTACAGCACAAACCGATAGATTTAAAGCGTGAAAGTTTCTTCGAGGGAAACGTCCGAAGACTGCCTGCGCAGGGAACGGCGTCCCGCGGCGTCCCGATCCGCGGCCATCAAAAAAGAGCACCGCCGCAGCGGTGCTCCCTTTTAGGTTCTTATGCTCTTATGCGCGGCCACTGCGCAGGTAGCCATAGTTCTTCTTGAGTATGTTGCGGAAGAAGGGGATGCACAGTACCGTATCCGCCGCGATCCACGCCATGGGGTCGGCGGCGCAGAGGGCATAGAAGGCCATGGCCGATGCATCGGCGCTGACGGCGCCGCCGGCAAACAGCCCCGGCAGCACCAGACACACGGTGATACGCGCCACCAGCTCTGCCGCGCCTGCGCCCAGCACGAAGCCGCTGCGCCCGATGCCCTGCACGCAGTTGCGCACCACAAAGACGAAGCCCAGAAACAGGTACATGGAGAAGTCCACATACAGCAGCGAGTTGCCGTAGCGCACCGCGTCCGGCGTCACCTTGTCGGCGCTGAGGAACACATGGTAGCAGAAGTCGCCCCTTGTCAGCAGCAGACCCGTGCCCGCCGCCAGAATCGCCAGAATGGACACCATGCCCAGCGCCTGCAGCGTGCCCCGGCGAATGCGGTCGTACTGACCTGCGCCCAGATTCTGCGCCGTGAAGCTGGTCATGGCGCCGCCCAGCGCGTTCATGGGCGTGGCCACCAGATTGAACAGCCGGTTGGCTGCGCCAAAGCCGTTCTGCGCCGCGTTGGACACCATCACACCGTCCCGCATATCGAATTGCACCACGCCGCCCTGCATGACGATGATGCCGATGGCCAGCACGGAGAATTGCAGGCCAAGGGGAATGCCGCGGGTCAGGTGCCGTTTCACATCCATCATGGTGATGCGCCAGTCGGCCCTGTGCAGGCGCAGCACCGGATAGCGCACAAAGGCGTAGATAAAGCAGCCGATGGTGCTGACCAGCTGCGCCAGCACCGTGGCAAGGGCTGCGCCCGCCACGCCCCAGCGGAACACCAGAATGAACGCCAGATCCAGCCCCACGTTCAGCACCGTGGAGAACAGCAGGAACACCAGCGGCGTCACCGAGTCGCCCATGGCGCGCAGGAAGGAGCAGATGAAGTTGTAAAACAGCTGCGCGCCGATGCCGGCGAAGATGATGGCGCAGTAGGTGTACGCCGCGGTGTACACCTCGTGGTGGGCGGGCGTCACGTTGATCCACGCCAGCATGGGATCCAGCAGCACCAGCGCCAGCGCCGTCAGCACCACCGTCAGCGCGGCGGACAGCAGCAGCTGCGTGGCCAGCGAGCGCCGCACCCCGCGCTCGTCGTGCATGCCCACATAGTAGGACGTGATGACGCAGAAGCCCGCGCTGACGCCGAAGGCGAACTGCAAAAAGATGAACACCAGAGAATTGGTATCGTTGACACCGGCCACCTCGGCGGCGGTCAGCGTCTGACCAACGATGGCCGCGTCGCTGATGGAGTACACCTGCTGCAAAAGGTAGGACAGGATCACCGGCAGAGAAAACAGGAGGATCACCTTCCAGCACGGCCCCTGGGTCAAGTCGATGGGCTCCCTTCTTTTATGTGCTGTTTTCACAGAAATCGCTCCCTTCTTTTGTGTAGTATAGACAATTATCTCTCTCAGAGCGCCGATTATAATACCTTGCGGCGCCGTTGTCAAGAGCTCTTTTGTAAAAAATCCGTCCACCGGTCATTCCCGGTACCGCGCCGCCGTTTTCCGTGCATTTTGCGGCGTATTTCCGCTTTTTACCAGTGGACACAGCCGGTATTTCGTTGCACTTTCTGTCACTTTGTGGTAAGATACCATTGACACAAATGAAACGGGGAGGTCACTTGATATGAGATCCGATGGCACAAAAAAGTCACCTGTGCGTATGCTTGTCTACCTGCTGCTTCTGGCGGCGGTGGTGGCCCTGGGCTATTTCACCGACATCGTTGACTTCACGGAGCTGAAGGCTGTTTTTTCTCTGAAGCTCACCGCCCTGCTGAAGCTGGCCGTCATGGTCCTGCTGGTGCTGCTGGTGTCCAACCTGGTCATCTTCATTCTGCACGGTATCAAGCCCCGCACCCACCGCGGCGGGTCTGTGCTGTCGCTGCTGAGCAGCCTGGTCAAATATGTGGCCGGCATCATCATCGTCTGCCAGAGTCTGTCCCTGCTGGGCGTCAATGTGGGCACCATCATCGCCAGCGTCGGCGTGCTGGCTCTGGTGGTCGGCTTCAGCGCCGAGAGCCTCATCGCTGATGTGGTCATCGGCGCCTTCATGCTGCTGGAGAACCAGTACAACGTGGGCGACATCGTGGAGGTCAACGGTTTCCGGGGCGTGGTCACCAAGATCGGAATCCGCACCACCTCCATCACCGACGGCGGCGGCAATGTGAAGATCATCAACAACTCGGAGATGAAGAATATCCTCAACCGTTCCGATAACAACTCCTGGTCTGTCAGCGATATCTCCATCCCCTATGAGACAGACCTGGAGAAGCTGGAGGCGCAGCTGCCTACCCTGCTGGAGGAGATTTTCCGCGCCCGGGGCGACGTGATGCTGGATACGCCCCAGTACCTGGGCGTCCAGACGCTGGACGCCTCCGGCATCGTCCTGCGCTTCTGGGTGAAGGTGGCGGAGAAGAACATCTACGCCGGCGCCCGCGCCCTGAACCGTGAGCTGCTGCTGGGCTTCCGCCGTCTGGGTGTGGAGTGCCCCTTCCCTCAGATGGACGTACACATGAAATAAGCCATGGAAGAGAAGAACAAGGAGTTCACCCTGGCGCAGGAGCACGCCGCCCCTCCACCGGAGTGCGCTGCCCTCCCGCCGGAGGTCCTGCCGCCGGACACCGTCCTTCCCGGCGAGGCCTCCGCCGCGGAAAGTGCCGCCGCGCTGAAAAAGAAGACCGCCAAGTGGAAAAAGATCGCCATTATGCTGGTGGGCCTGTCGGCCATGACGGCGGTGGCCGTCACCGGCGGCGGCACAGCGGAGGATCCCGTCCCCGCAACGCCGGACACCCCGCCGGTCCAGCAGGAGCCGTATGTTCCGCCGGAACCGGAGCCGGAGCCCCTTGCCGGTGTTCTGCACTATACCATATACAACGATACCTTCGACGACAGCGGCGTGCCCCTGATCCTAGCCGAGGGTAGTGTGGACATGGCCGCGCTGTCCGATACGCCCCTGGCGCTGCCCCAGCCGGAGACGCCGTCCGATGGCAGCTATGCGTTCCTGGGCTGGGCGGGCCGGTATGACACCGCCGGCGGAAAGGTCTGGACGACGGTGCCGGACCCGCTGACGGCGGACTTCGCGGCGTCCATCAGACCCGGAGATACAGGGGAGAGGTCGATCGTGCTCCGCGCCGCCTGGCGGCTGACAGAGCAGAGCCGCTATCCCTGGTCCCTGACCCTGGATGACGGCGTCACTGCCGTCACCTATGAGGCGGCGGTGCCTATGGCCTCCGGCGGCAACGTGTACCTGTGCGCCTACCCGCAGCCCACCCGCGACGGCTATCGCTTCACCGGCTGGCTGAACGCGGCAGGGGAGAGGGTGGACCTTCTGCCCGCCTCCGCCTTCTTTGCCAAAACCGCCGACGGCGAAACGGACTGGCGTACCACCGTCTCTGTCACCCTCACCGCGGACTGGGAGAAAGCATAGCAAAAAAAGAACAGTCCGTGAAGGACTGTTCTTTTTTGATTCTTCTTAGTACGCCACGCCCCAGTAGATGTCGGTGGTGCACGCCTTGCCGCACACCACGCACTTGCCGGTGGTGCCGGACTGCTTCAGCGGCATGCAGCGGCTGGACACGCCGGCCTTCTCCTTCATGGCCAGCTCGCACTCCAGGCTGCCGCACCACTTGGTACGGGCGAAGCCGCCCTTGCCCTGGGCCATCTCCTTGACCTCCTCCCAGGAGGTCATATCGAAGGTGTTGTCCTCCAGATTCTTCTCCGCCATGGCGTACAGGTTGTCGTGCACATCCTGCAGCAGCTGCTGCACGGCGCTCTCCAACTCCGTCAGGGGCACGAAGGTCTTTTCACCGGTGTCGCGGCGGGCGATGCAGCACTGACCCTTCTCCATGTCCTTGGGGCCGATCTCCACACGCAGGGGCACGCCCTTCATCTCATACTGGGCGAACTTCCAGCCGGCGGACTGGTCGCTGTCATCCATGCTGACGCGGATACCGGCGGCGGTCAGGCGGTCGCGCAGACCGGCGGCGGCCTCCAGCACGCCCTCCTTGTGCTGGGCGATGGGGATCACCACCACCTGGGTGGGAGCGATCACCGGGGGCAGCACCAGACCGTGGTTGTCGCTGTGGGTCATAATGATGGCGCCGATCAGGCGGGTAGACGCGCCCCAGCTGGTCTGGAAGGGATATTGCAGGGTATTGTCGCGGCCGGTGAACGTCACGTCGTAGGCCCGGGAGAACTTGTCACCGAAGAAGTGGCTGGTGCCGGACTGCAGGGCCTTGTGGTCCTTCATCATGCACTCGATGGTATAGGTGGCCTCGGCACCGGCGAATTTCTCCTTGTCGGTCTTGCGGCCCTTCACCACGGGCATGGCCAGCGCGTTTTTGCACACGTCGGCGTAGCAGTTCAGCTGCTGCTCCGTCTCGGCCTCGGCCTCGGCGGCCGTCTCGTGGATGGTGTGGCCCTCCTGCCACCAGAACTCGCGGCTCCGCAGGAACGGGCGGGTGGTCTTCTCCCAGCGGATGACGGAGCACCACTGGTTGTACAGCATGGGCAGCTCACGGTAGCTGTGCAGCACGTGGCTCCAGTGGTCGCAGAACATAGTCTCGGACGTGGGGCGGAAGGCCAGACGCTCCTCCAGCTGTTCGCTGCCGCCATGGGTGACCCAGGCCACCTCCGGGGCGAAGCCGGCCACCAGCTCACCCTCCTTCTTCAGCAGGCTCTCGGGGATCAGCACCGGCATGGCCACGTTCACGTGGCCGGTCTTCTTGAACTCCGCGTCCATGTACTTCTGGATATTCTCCCAAATGGCATAGCCATAAGGTCGAAGGATCAGAAAGCCCTTGACGCTGGCGTAGTCCACCAGCTCCGCCTTCAGGCAGATATCCGTATACCACTTGGCGAAATCCTCCTCCATGGGGGTGATCGCCTCTACATTTCTCTGATCCTTAGCCATAGCTTTATACCATTCCTTTGTTAGTATATAGGGTGTGTACCAACTTCACATTTTACCCGCCGCCATGTGACTTGTCAAGTTTTCAGCGGAAAAAGACCGCCGAAGGCTTTTGGAGGTTGTCTTTTGCCGCAATTGACAAATACGGCTGTCCCATGGTATAATAAAACTCCAAAATAAGTGTGGATTTTTCTGGAGCATCGCTTCCATTTTTCGCCACGCATCCGACAGGGTGTGCGGCGTTTTTTATTAGGAGGAACGACGGATGAACATATTTTACCAACTCATCGGGTTCGGCGCACTGATCGCCATGGGTCTCAGCTACTGGCAGAATGACAAGCGTACCATCTTGCTGTGGCAGGTGGTGGCCAACCTGATCTTCGCCATCCACTACACACTGCTCCACGCATGCTCCGGCGCACTGTGCAGCTTTTTCCAGATTGTCGTGCTGCTGCTTTTCCTATTGCAGGAGAAATTCAACTGGAGTAAACTGGTCACCGCGATACCCATCGTGGCAGTATTTCTGCTGATTGCCGTGGTGACCTATGAGACGCCAGTGACGGTATTGCCCATCGTGGCATCGTTGGCGGCGTTACTGCCGTTCTTCCAGTCCAGGCGGTGGGTGATACAGGTGGCGGGCATTGCCAGCGGCCTGTCGTGGCTGGTGTATGTCATTGCGGTACGGTCGTATTCCGGCATGGTGACAGAGTCGGTACTGACCATCATCACGGCGGCGTCCCTGCTGAAGAAGGAAACCAGAAAGCCCTGAACGGACAGATCCCCCGGCATATTGCCGGGGGAGTCTGCCGAAGGGGTGCGCCGCGTCAGGCGTAGTGCTTCAGACCCTGCGCCATGGATGAGGCGGTGCAGCGGCGGGCATGGCAGGCCAGGGATGCCACACTTCCATCCCAGCGCTGCTTCCAGAAATAGATATACGACCGGCTCTTGTTGTACTTCCGGCTGGCGCGGCTCACGCCGTATTTCTCTGTGTACTTCATTAGGGATTGCCGATAGGCCATGTCTTGTGTTATACTTTTCTCATGAGGGATATGGTCTCCTTTCGGGCTGGTTTGGTGTGGTAACTTAACTATAACCCTTGAGACCATGTCACTCATATCTTTTTATTCACTTGTCCAAGATGTATTGTAGTCCTACACCGCCGCAAAAAGGCCGCAAAAAAGCGCCCCGCAGGGCGCTTTTTCAGCAATCCCGGCCCAGCCGCCTGTCGCGGCGCCGGCCAACGATGACATACACGAACACATAGGCGATGGCGCCGGTCAGGAGTCCCGCCAGCACATCGATGGCCGCGTGCTGCTTGACGAACACGGTGGCCGCCATGATGAGGATAGCGTACAGCGTTACGCCCCAGCGCCAGCCGGGCTTCCGTAGTCCCGGCGTGTGCCACACCGCCGCCACAGCCGCCATGCAGCCCAGAATATGCACGCTGGGGAAGACGTTGGTGTTGGTGTCGATGGAATAGGTGTACTCCACCAGCCAGGTGGCGGCATTGTGGTGCGCCATCACCGCCGGACGCAGATCCTGCCCGTTGGGCACCAGAATGCAGAACACCACCGCCGTTGTGAACGTCACCATGATGAACCACATATACCGGCGGAAGCCCTCGGCGTCCTTCAGGATCAGATAGATGCCCAGCACCACCAGCAGCGGGCTCCAGGACACATAGGGGAAGATGAACCACTCGCAGAAGGGGATATAGGTGTCCAGCACCGTCTGCGTGGCCCAGTAGTTATCGGTAATAAAGTGCTCGATGGTAAAAAACATCGCCAGATAGACCGGCAGATACGCGCCCCACCAGGCGTGGGGATGGGTCTTGAAGAATTGCTTGATCGCCTGCATACGATCCCTCCGACAGACTTGATGATTTCGTATCCCGTATTGTACCAGAACCGCCCCGGAAAAGGCAACCCCCGCCCCGCAAATATCACAGAATTTTTACAACTCAGGCAAATCACCGCAGGTGTTGAACGGACTGGACAAACCGGGGCGGCGTATAGTATACTGTCTCCAATACAGACACAGGAGGAACTGCCATGCAGATCATCAAGCGGGAGGAGCTTCCCGAACAGCGCCAGGTGCGCCTGACTATCGCCGTGGACAAGGACACCTGGCAGGCGTCCCTGGCCAAATGCTACCAGGGCGTCAAGTCCGTCTGCCCCTTGGCCGGCGAGCCTACCCGGGAAAACCTGGAACAGGCCTACGGCCCCGAGTTTTTGTACCAGGAGGCCGTCAACGACACCTATCCCCAGGCGCTGGTGGAGGCCATCAGCCAGAGCGATATCCAGATCGCCGGGACCCCCACCCTGTCGGTGGAGACCATCGGCCCAGACGGCTACACCTTCGCCGCCGTTATCGATCTGTACCCGGAGGTGGAGCTGGGCCAGTACAAGGGCCTGTCCGCCGTCTATCCCCAGGTGGAGCTGAGCAATGACGATACCGAGGCCGCCCTGGACGAGTACGCCCGGGCCAACCCCGAGGTGCAGCATCCGGAAAGAGCCGCCATGGGCGACGAGGTGACGCTGGACTTCGAGGGCTTTGTGGACGGCGTGCCCTTTGAGGGCGGCAAGGGCGAGCAGTATCCCCTGCTGCTGGGCAGCGGCTACTTCATTCCCGGCTTTGAGGAGCAGGTGGCCGGCGCC